>Ga0172370_10000143_pt1 | contig 98559 bp, 104 predicted proteins | sample LakKiv5m_FD_114538 | JGI IMG/M metagenome (GOLD analysis project Ga0172370, IMG submission 114538) | Freshwater microbial communities from Kabuno Bay, South-Kivu, Congo - kab_022012_11.5m | ecosystem: Environmental > Aquatic > Freshwater > Lake | place: Democratic Republic of the Congo...
CGATGAAATCACCACCCAGTTTGCGCGCGGGGAAATTCCCGCCGGGCGAGAAAACGCCAGCGGATTCCAGCAATCGCTGGGGACAAGACCCGCGCGGCGATAACAGCGCTGCAACATCCAGAGTCCAATGTCTTCCGGCATTGGACTCTTTTTTGATACAATACGCCCAGTCCAAAATTGCGGAGGAAATCAAACATGGCTGTTCCCGACTTTCAAAGTTTAATGTTGCCGCTTTTGCAACTTGCTTCTGATGGAAAAGAACGCTCCCTACGCGAGACTGTGCCTTTGCTCGCAAAAAAACTTGACTTAAGAGAAGACGATATAAGTGAGATTTTGCCCACCGGCAGGCAAACGCGCTTTTATGGGCGCGTCAGTTGGGCAAGAACCTATTTGCAAAAAGCAGGTCTTTTGAATACGGCTGAACGCGGCGTCTTTTGTATTACGCAGCGTGGGTTGGACACGCTGAAATTGAACCCCGAAAAAATCAATATAAAATTTTTAGAGCAATATCCCGAATTTATTGAATTTCATAAGAACCGCCGTGTTCGTCAAAACCATGAAAGTAAGGAAGAAGTAGGGCTAGATAACGATTCGCAAACTCCTGAAGAAATTATGGCGGATGCTTACCAAACGTGGCGGCAATCTCTCGCGGGTGAGATTCTCGACAAAGTTAAATCTTGCACGCCCGCTTTCTTTGAGCGGCTGGTTGTAGATGTCCTTGTCAAGATGGGCTACGGCGGCTCACATCAAGACGCAGGCAGAGCCATCGGCAGAAGCGGCGATGAAGGCATAGATGGCGTCATCAATGAAGACCGTTTAGGATTGGACGTTATTTACTTGCAAGCAAAAAAATGGGAAGGCACAGTTGGCAGACCGGAGATTCAAAAATTCGCGGGCGCTTTACAAGGTAAGCGCGCCAAAAAAGGAATTTTTATCACCACTTCGGAGTTTTCAAAAGAAGCAAAAGACTTTGCGGCGAACATAGAAAGCAAAATCATTTTAATTGACGGGGAAGGACTGGCTCAATTAATGATGGATTACAACGTAGGCATAAACATCGTTGCCGCTTACGAACTTAAACGAATAGACTCTGATTACTTTGAGGAATAATGCCAGACCCAGACTCTGCGCCCATCTACCGCATCCGTGACTTGCACGAGGCAGACCGTCCGCGCGAGCGGCTGCTCAATCTTGGCGCGCAGGCGCTTAGCAACGCGGAGCTGCTTGCTATTTTGCTGCGCGTGGGCGTTAAGGGCGAAAGCGCCGTGCAAGTGGGGCAGCGGCTCTTGAATAAATTTGGCGGCATTCTTGGGCTGCATCGCGCTTCAATGAAGGAATTAATGGCGCAGCACGCCATGGGCGAGGCAAAAGCCGCGCAGATTAAAGCCGCCATCGAATTGGGGCGCAGGCTCACCCTTGAATCTCCCGCTGAACGCGCCAGCATCTCCTCCCCGGCGGATGCCGCCGCCTTGCTGCAATATGAAATGTCCGCGTTGGAAGAGGAGCGCTTGCGCGTCATTCTGCTAGACCGCCGCAACCGCGTGCTGGAAATTGTGGAAGTGTATAAAGGCTCGGTGAATTCCTCGCAGGTGCGCGTGGGCGAGCTCTTTAAGGACGCAATACGAATCAACGCCTCGGCGCTGGTCGTGGCGCATAATCATCCCAGCGGCGACCCAACTCCCAGCCCGGACGATGTCGCCGTCACCCGCGCCATTGTGCAAGCGGGAAAATTGCTGGATGTGGACGTGCTGGACCATCTCGTCATTGGACAGGGCAAATGGGTTTCCCTTAAAGAGCGCGGGCTGGGATTTATCTGACCTATCAACGAAGACTTTGCATCTCAGCGGTTAACGATTGTTAGGAACAACCTCTTAAACTTGCAAGAGGTTAAATTAATTTTTTGATGGAGGCATCACATGCACGTTTTACAATTATTGTCGCAAGGCGCAGAAGGAGTTAATACGGAATTGGTCGCGCTGTTATACGCGGGCATGGCTTTTTTCTTCGCGGTCATTGCGGCGGGCTGGTTTAGCGCGGCGCGCCAAAAACCTGAACCCCCAGTGGAATCTCATTCAGAAACGCCGCAAGAAACTCCAAAAGCGGAAAAGAAAATAACGCGCAAAAAATAAAATTCTTGCCTAAATAAAAAACCACAGAGGCGCGGAGTTCTCCGCGCCTCTGTGGCGTACATTGCGATTACATCGCCATCTTTGGGCGATATTGCAAAGCCTCCGCCAGATGAACGGGCTGTATTTCAGCGCTGCCCGCCAAATCGGCGATGGTGCGCGCTAACTTTAAAACGCGGTGATACGCCCGCGCCGAAAGTTGCAATTGACTCATGGCGGCGCGCATCAGGCTTTGCCCGGCTTCGTCTAATTTGCAAAACTCGCGGATTTCCCCCACGCGCATATCGGCGTTGCAAACAACAGAGTGCAAAGTCTCCTGACTTTGCATTCCCGAAGTTGGAAGACTTTGCGCTCCAAAACGCTGCTTTTGAATTTCTCGCGCCGCTTGCGCGCGCGCGCGAATCGCTTCACTTGTCTCGCTCACTTTATCCCCGCTGAGTTTTTCATAATCCACGCGCGGAACTTCAACGTGAATATCAATGCGGTCAAGCAACGGTCCCGAAATGCGTTTTTGATATTTCATCACCGCGCCGGGCGCGCAAGTGCAGGCTTTTTGCGCGTCCCCGTAAAACCCGCACGGGCAGGGATTCATCGCTGCAATTAATTGAAAATTGGCGGCAAAGGTCAGCGAGCCTTTTGCGCGGCTAATGGTGACGACCTTATCTTCCATGGGCTGACGCATGACTTCCAAAACCCGCGTTCCAAATTCTGGAAATTCATCGAGGAACAAAACGCCGCGATGCGCCAGTGAAATTTCTCCGGGTTTGGGAATGTTGCCGCCGCCGACCAACCCCGCATGGGAAATAGTGTGATGCGGCGCGCGAAACGGACGGTGACGGATGAGCGGCGTGCCAGCGGGCAGTTGATCTGCCACCGAGTAGATGCGCGTCACGTCCAGAGATTCTTCGATGGACATCTCCGGCAAAATACCGGGCAGCGCGCGCGCCAGTAGAGTCTTGCCCGCGCCCGGGCTGCCGACCATGAGCACGTTATGCCCGCCTGCCGCCGCTACTTCTAACGCGCGTTTGACATGCTCTTGTCCTTTTACTTCGCTAAAATCGGTAGGCACAAAAAGCGGTTCGAGAGATTCTGTTGAGGGGCGGCATGGCTCGATGGCTTGCCGCCCTGCCAGATGGTTGTAAAGTTCCGCGAGTGAACGCACGGGGTAAATTTGCAGGTCAGGAATCAGCGCGGCTTCGGGCGCATCCACTGCGGGGACGAACATGCGCGTATATCCATTGGCGCGGGCGGCGGCTGCCATAGGCAGAACGCCGCGTGTGTGGCGGACGAGTCCATCTAGCGAGAGTTCGCCGAGTACGAGCGAGTTTTCTATGCAATCTTGTGGGAGGTTTCCGGCGAGGATGATTACGCCGAGCGCAATGGGCAGGTCGTAGGCGGGTCCTTCTTTGCGGACGACTGCGGGCGCAAGGTTCACCACAATGCGATGACGCGGAAAATGCAGCCCGGCGTTTTTGACGGCGGTCTGCACGCGCTCGCGGCTTTCTTGCACGGCGGCGTCTGGCAGCCCAACGATGGTGACTCCCGCCATGCCGTTTGTGAAATCTACTTCCACTTCGACAATGACGCCTTCTAAACCCACTACGGCGCAAGAGTAAACGCGGGATAACATGGCGTTATTGTAATATAAAAAACTCCACGTTCATTTTTTGAACGCGGAGTTTTTTTGTTGCAGTTTAGTCTAGCATGTTGGCGGGGATGTTGCCGCCGTTTTCGGCGATTTTCTTAAGCACGGTTTTGTGCAGCCAGACGTTCATCTTGGCGGAGTCGCCCATAAATTCTGCCGGGCAGCCGAGCTCGGTTGCCAGTTCTTTGCGGGCGTCGAGGCTGCTATCTATGCCCAATACTTTGAGCAAATCTACAATGGAGACTTTCCAATTGAGACCGGAGCCGGACGCCATGTTTTCTAATTGTTTGACTACGTCCACTTCGGAAATGGCGGCGGGTTTGTGAACAATAGGTTGAACGGGTTTTGCCTCGGCGCGTCCAAGCGAGGCAGGGGCAGCCGGTTTGGCGGCGGCGGGCGCGGCAGGTTTAGCGGCGGCGGGCGCTACGGTAGTTGCTGCGGCGGCGGGCTTTTCTTCTTTCTTGAGACCTAGCTTGTCGAGGATTTTACTGAAGAAACTCATGGTTTGATTCCTTTCAAAAAAAAATTTATTGAACGCCATTGCGCTCATAGTTTTATTATACTCATGGGTAGGGGCGCGGAGAAGAAAATTAACAAAATTCTTGCAGTGCGTTTTTTTTATTTCAACGTTAATTCCACTGGGCAGTGGTCTGAGCCTTGCGTGTTTTCGTGGATGACCACGTCTTTTACGCGCGGCATCAAACTCTCGGAAACGAGGAAGTAGTCAATGCGCCAGCCAACGCCGCGCTCTCTGGCGTTGAAGCGGTACGTCCACCAGGTGTATTGAACTTTTTCCGGGTAGAGGGCGCGGTAGGCGTCCACAAAACCATGCTCTAAAAATTTTTGCGCGGCGGCGCGTTCTTCCGGCATAAAGCCGGAGGTCTTTTCGTTTTCTTTTGGATTTTTTAAGTCAATCGGTTGCAGCGCGGTGTTGAAATCTCCGGTTAGGATAATTTGCTCGCCTTGTTGATGAAGTTGGTCACAGACTTTTAGGAGATGTTCGTAAAAGGCTATTTTGTATTCCACGCGGTCTTGACCGCGTCCGCCGTTAGGAAAGTAAATGTTGAAGAGCCGAATCTTTTCGCGGGTCGTTTGCAGCGCGCGTCCTTCCGCGTCAAATTCCTCCGCGCCAATTCCCGCTTGTATTTCATCGGGCTGCTTTTTGAAAAAAGTCGCCACGCCGCTGTATCCGGCGCGTTGCGCCGCATTCCATGCGTAGGGCAGTTTGAGCGCGGCGCGTTGCTCCGCGTTGAGTTGTTCTTCGCGCGCTTTGACTTCTTGCAGGCAGAGAAAGTCGGGCTTTTGTTCAAACGCCCAATCCAGCGCGTTCTTGCCGAGCGCGGCGCGAATTCCGTTGATGTTCCATGTGATGATTTTCATGCGTTTCCTCGATTATGGTAAACTTCATTTTTGATAAGAGACAGGAGAAATTATGGATAAGTCATCGCTTAAACAGGTGGTTTGTATCGAAGACGACCCGGAAATGATTGAACTCATTCGTCTCATTTTGAGTCGGCGCGGCGCGCAAGTGCATGGCGCGTCCGGCGGTGTAGCTGGGTTGCAAATGGTGAAAGAACTCCGCCCGGATTTAATTCTGCTGGACTTGATGATGCCGGATATGGACGGCTGGGAAGTATACCAACAAATTAAAGCCGATGAAACGCTGCGAAGCATTCCCGTGATTGTCGTCACCGCAAAAGCGCAGAGCATTGATAAGGCGTTGGGGTTGCACATTGCCAAAGTGGAAGATTACATCGCCAAGCCGTTTAGCCCGCAAGAACTCATTGAAAGCGTTGAAAAAATTTTAGGCAATAAATCCGCGTAAGATGCAAAAACAAATCATCGTAGAAAATAAAACCCGTTCGCTTTCCCGCCCCGCGCAAGTGGGCTTTTGCGATTCTTTCCTCTGTCGTTTACACGGGTTGATGTTTCGCCCGCATCTGGATGTGGACGCGGGCTTGTTGTTGGTCGAAGCCCGCGACTCTCGCGTGGAAACATCCATTCACATGCTCTTTGTGCCGTTTGACCTTGCCGTCTTTTGGATTAACTCTGAAATGAAAGTGGTGGATAAAGTTCTCGCCAAATCCTGGCGGCTGGCGTATCTGCCCAAAGCGCCCGCGCGCTTCACGCTGGAAATTCACCCCGCCCGCATGGAAGATTATCAAATTGGCGATGCGGTAAAATTTAAGAATGTATAAACGCTTCCCCTATTTTTTTCTCATCCTTATCTTAATCTTTTCCTACTCGCCCGCGCAGGCGCAAAGCGCGGAGGGCGCTGTTTACATTGTGCAAACGGGCGATAGCCTTTCCTCTATCGCGGCGCGTTTTAACGTTGAACTTTCCGCGTTGATGAGCGCCAACAATTTAACCGACCCCAACCAACTCTACGCCGACCAGCGCCTCGTCATTCCCGGCATGGAGGGCGTCAGCGGCGTGTTGCGCGCGGAGTTTGTAAACTTTGGCGATTCCTATCGCAGCCTTATGCGCCGCTCGCAAATTCCAGAACCCGTCTTCCAAAAAATAAATCACATTGTCAGCCCCAGCGAATTTTATGTGGGCGTGAGTCTCATCGTCCCCGAACAGGCGCAGGCGTTGAACAAACGCATTGCGCTCACGTCGGGCGAATCGCTGCTGGAATTGGCGGTCAAAAATAATTCGGATGCGTGGACTCTTGCCCGTCAGAATCGCTTGCGCGGTTGGTGGGATGCGCTGCCCGCAGACGCGCTTTTTACGACGGGCGAAGCGAATCCAGACGCGCCCATCAGCGGACTCCCCGCGGCGCTGCTCTCCGCGCAAATTCGAGACCTGCCCGTCAAGCAGGGCGGCACGAGCGTCATCCAAGTAAAAACCATGCCGAGCGTCACGCTCAGCGGAGTTTTAATAGACCGCCCGTTGCATTTCTTCCCCGCCGAAGACGGCTTGCAAATTGCTTTGCAAGGCGTTCACGCGCTGTTAACTCCCGGCGTGTACCCGCTGCGAATTGACGCAACCCTGCCAGACGGCGCGACTCAATCTTACGAACAAATGATTCTGGTCGCCTCTGGCTACTATCCAGATGACCCGCTCTTGTATGTTCCGCCGGAAACCATAGACCCCGCCGAAACGGAACCGGAGTTGCAGTTGTTGATAGGATACACAACCCCAGCCACGCCGGAAAAACTGTGGAGCGGAGATTTCACCTCGCCCGCATCGGAATACGCCGATTCGACTTACTTCACTTCGCGTTATGGCAACCGCCGCACTTACATCGGTCAAGGCACGGATATTTCCATTCAAGGCTTTCATACCGGGTTGGATTTTGGCGGCGGCGTGGGGCTGCCCATTACAGCCCCTGCGCGCGGGCGCGTGGTCTTCACCGGCAATTGGGTGGTGCGCGGCGGAACAACCATCATAGACCACGGTTGGGGCGTATATAGCGGCTTTTGGCATCAATCGCGCATTGGCGTGAATGTGGGCGATATGGTGGAGCAAGGGCAAGTCATTGGAGACGTGGGCGGCACAGGGCGCATTACTGGTCCACATCTTCATTGGGAATTGTGGGTTAACGGAATTCAGGCAGACCCGCTGGATTGGCTGACGTATGAGTATCCGTAGGTTACAGGTTGCAGGTTACAGGAGAAAAGATGAACGTCATAACAAACTTTCTTAAGCAAAGCGATATTTTTTATCAATTCACGCCGACTCAATTAGAACTGGTGGCGAACCTTTGCCGCGAATCTGAGTATAAAGAAGGGGACGTTATCTTTCCAGAAAACAGCCGCAGCAAGGAACTCTACGTCATTACGCAGGGCGAGGTGGATATTCTCATCCATCATGGCGGCGCGGGGGAGATGGGCGCGCCGGTGGCGCGCCTGCGGCGCGGGCAATCTTTCGGCGAGGTGGCTCTGGTAGATGAGGGCTTGCGCTCCGCTTCTGCGCGCGCGGCAGAACAAGGCGCGCGGCTGCTGGTCATTCCCCGCGATAAAATTTTAATGCTGTGCGAGACCTACCCGCAACTGGGCTATCGGCTGATGTATAACCTTGCCGCCGACCTTGCTATGAAGATTCGCAATACCGACCTTCGCATCCGCGACCAATTGCTCTATCATCCTGCCGAAAAAAAATAAAAAAACCGTAAATGAACTCCTTGACCTGAACTGAAAATGCTTTTATGATTATCTATTAATTCATTGACACGCCGTTAATGTCTATTAGTCCGTTTAGCGTTTTTACATTGGCAGCCTTTTCTTGGGGCTGACTAGATAGTTTTTATGGACGTAGGGCATGGAAAATCTATAAGATTTTCCTGCTTTCTTTAACGTTATCTCACTCAAAAGGAGGTGAGGCTGACTCGCTGGGCTTGGTCTGCTGGTTTGGCTCCCGTCTTGAACGGGAATCGATTTCACCTAACATATTTTGGAGGAGTAAGTAATGAATAAACGTTTGTTTGCTCTGCTGTCAGTGTTGGTTCTTGCCAGCCTGGCGCTTGCCGCTTGCGGTGGTTCTGCTCCCGCTGCTACCGAAGCCCCCGCTGCTTCGGGCGCCGCCACTGAAGCCCCCGCTGCCGCCACCGAAGCCCCCGCTGAAGCCATGGGCACGCTGAAGATTGTTTCCAGCCTGCCGATGACCGGCGCTTCCCTTACCCAAACCCAAACCATCGTTAACGCTATGACGTTGCGCTTGGAACAGGCGCAAGGCAAAGCCTGCGGCGGAAAATATGAAGTCACCTACGAACCGTGGGACGACGCCTCTGCCGCGCTCGGCAAATGGGACCCGGCTGTTGAAACAGAAAACGCCAACAAAGCCGCCGCCGACCCCGAAATTATCGCCTATCTCGGCACGTTCAACTCTGGCGCCGCCGCGCTCTCCATCCCCATTTTGAATCAAGCTGGTCCTCTGGCGATGATTTCCCCCGCGAACACCGCCCCCGGTTTAACTCACTTTGTGGAAGGTCAAACTGGCAGCGACGAGCCGGATAAATACTATCCCTCCGGCGCACGCAACTACGCGCGCGTTGCCGCGACTGACGATCTGCAAGGACCCGTCGCTGTGAACTTCATGGTTTCCCTCGGCGTCAAGACCCTCTACATTCTCGATGACCAAGAACTCTACGGTAAGGGCGTTGCCGATTCTGTGAATCAGGCTGCCACCGCCGCGGGCATCACCGTCCTCGGACAAGAAGGCTACGACACCAAAGCCGCCGACTATAAAGCTTTGATGACCAAAATCTCCACCAGCAATGGCGGCGCCGCCCCCGATGCGATTTATCTCGGCGCAGTGGTTGATAACAATGCCGCTCAGATTTTGAAAGACAAAGTCGCCATCATGGGCGATAACGAAACCGTCAAGTTTGTTGGTCCCGATGGCATCTTCACCGCCGCCCTCATTGAAGGCGCTGGCGCGGATGTGGCGGAAGGCGTATTTGCCACCACCCCCGGTTTAGCGTTGAAAGACTTGGGCGAATCTGGCAAGCAGTTCTATGCCGACTACGCCGCGAAATTCGGCGAGACCAAAGAACCCTACGCCATCATGGGCTACGACACCATGAGCGCCGCGTTGCGCGCGGTTGAAGATGTGTGCGCCGCCGGTGGCGACCCCACCGACCGCGCTTCGATTGTGGCTGCTGTCTTAGCCATCAAGGACTTTGAAGGCGCGCTTGGCACTTGGTCGTTCAACGAAAACGGCGACATCACCCTGCCTTACTATGTAGTGGGTCAGGTTCAGGGCGGTTCCTACGCCGACTTCGGCACGTTCACTCCCTAATTTTTGAGATTTACAGCATGACAAGGACAAGGGGAAGCATACGCTTCCCCTTGTCTCTTTGAAACTCACGGCAGAGGGATGGGTTCTTCCAGCCTCAACTTTGCAAAGCATGGAGAGTAATTGAAATGAAATCCACACTTCAAAAAATAGCAAGACCCGCTATTGCAATTATTACAATCTATCTTGTTTTATTGCTGGGTCCAATTGCGGCTCTGGACATCCCTGTAATAGCCGCGAGTGTCGCAAGCAACCCCAAACAACTCTTACAATTCTTAATCATTGGGCTGGCAAATGGAGCCATCATCGCCATCATTGCTCTAGGGTATACGATGGTGTACGGCATTATTGAACTCATCAACTTTGCTCACGGCGATGTGTACATGATTGGCGTCTTTACCGCGCTCACCACGCTGTCTTTAACCGGCACGCTAGATTCGCAAGACCCCGTCCGCATTGGGTTTGGAATTTTCATCGCGCTGCTCGTGGCGGTTGCCGTTACCGCCGGTCTCAACGCCGCCATTGAGCGTTTGGCATATAAGCGTTTGAGAAACTCAGGGCGGCTTGCCCCGCTTATTTCTGCCATCGGTATGTCATTCATCATTGAAAACGTTGGCTTAATTTGGGCGGCGCAATCTTGGCTTGTGCCAAATTTTGGCACAACCGGCGGCGGCTCGCAAAAAGAATTTCCAGATTTATTGGGCAGAATGTTTGTTAGCATGAACATGGACCCCAACTTGCTTGCTGGAACGAACTTGGGCTTGCGCTTCACCATTAAAGATTTGCTCGTTATTGTGCTTGCTGGCGCGTTGATGATAGGCTTGCGTTTGTTTGTTCAAAACACCAAACTGGGCAAAGCCATGCGCGCCACCGCGCAAAACCGAGACGCGGCAAAAATGCTCGGCATTGATATTGACTGGGTCATCACCGCCACCTTCCTCATTGGCGGCGGTCTTGCCGGAGCCGCCGGATTAATGGCGGGCTTATACAACAATACCGCTTGGTGGTTTATGGGCTTCCGCGCAGGCTTGCAATCCTTTACGGCGGCGGTCTTGGGCGGCATTGGAAACATCACTGGCGCCATGTTGGGCGGCTTCCTCATTGGGCTGCTGGCTTCGTTTAGCGATGGCTACCTCAACGCCCGCTGGACGAACGCCTGGGTCTTTGCCACGCTTGTTCTCATCCTTTTGTTCCGTCCCACAGGCTTGCTCGGCGAACAAACTGGACAAAAAGCATAAGGAGCCGTCTTATGAAACATATTCGCACAGGCGTTACCTTTGGCGCTCTCGCCGGGCTGCTCACCTTCCTCTTTGGCGGGTGGTCTGTGGCTGTAATGGGACTCTTTGCCGGAGTGGGCTTGGGGCTTGCCTTAGAAGGCAAATTGGAAAAAAAATCTTCCATGCTCAGCCTCATTCAACAAGCGCTACCCGCCGCCTTCGTTGCCGCCGCGTTGTTGCTGGCGTTTAGTCTCATTCAAAATAATTTTATTCAAGACGCCATTGGAAAGCGCCCCGCCAAAGCCGATGTTTTCATCCCCGCTAACATCATTGGCGTTGTCGCCATGCTTGGGCTTAGCCTGCTGGTCGTTTCGTTTCGCGGCATGAATGAGAAATACGAAAAAACCGCGAAGATGATATTGCTGGCGCTGGTCGCCATTTCCTTCCCCTTTATAGACAGCTTCACCGGAATGCGTTGGACGTCCAACGTCATCTTTGCGTTGATATTCGTCATATTGGGGCTTGGGTTGAATATTGTGGTCGGGTACGCGGGCTTGCTGGATTTGGGCTACGCCGCCTTCTTCGCCATCGGCGCATACACCACCGGCATTCTCTCCTCGCCGCAACATGATATTTCCATGAACTTCTGGCTGGTGATTTGGATAGCCGCCGCAATGGCTTCCATTTGGGGGCTTATTTTGGGCGCGCCCACGCTGCCCCTGCGCGGCGATTACCTTGCCATTGTTACGCTGGGCTTCGGAGAAATCATCCCCGTCATCTTCAAAAATTTGATTGACGTAACCATTAACGAGCCGCTCACCTGCTGGATTATCCCCGGCATTCAAAAAATGTTCGGCGCAACCAACACAGTCGCCTGCATTAACTTCGTCAATCACATGAACCTGACCGCCGGAGAAAAAGGCATCAATCCCATTGGTCGCCCAATCATCTTTGGCTACGAGTTCAAGTCGAACAACACCACCCCGTGGTACTTTCTCATCCTCGCCATCATTCTGCTATCCGTGTTCATCATTCGGCGCTTACACAAAAGCCGCATGGGGCGGGCGTGGATGGCAATCCGTGAGGACGAACTCGCCGCCGCGCAGATGGGCATTAACCCCGTCCGCACCAAACTCGCCGCGTTTGCTATGGGGGCGGCATTCTCTGGCTTTGCGGGCGCGTTTTACGCGGCGTACATCAGCGGCATCTTCCCCAGCGTGTTTGATTTCAGCGCGTCCATCATCATCCTCTGCGTGGTCATCTTGGGTGGCATAGGCAACATCAACGGCGTCATTGTGGGCGGCTTGGTCTTAATGACCGCAGACCGTCTCTTCCTGCCCGCCTTGAAAGATTTCCTCAAAGGGTTAATGGATGCGACCATTCTGCCTTCGCTGGCGTCCAACCCCACCATGCAATCCATTGTGGCGCAAAACGCAAACCCCATTCTCTACCGCTTCCTGCTGTTCGGTTTGACTTTGGTCATTATGATGTCCGTTCGCCCGGAGGGGTTAATCCCCAGCGAGCAAATCCGCGCTGAAATGCACTCAGCCGAAGAAAGCGAATAGGAGGCGAACATGGCATTCTTTGAAGCAAAAGATATTATGATGGTCTTTGGCGGTCTCACAGCCGTCAATCGAGTGAACTTCAACATGGAAAAAGGCATGATTGCCAGCATCATTGGACCCAATGGCGCGGGCAAGACCACCTTCTTCAACACCATCACCCGCGTTTACACCCCCACCAGCGGAGAGATGACCTTCAACGGCAGAAGTATGGACGGGTTGCGCCCGTTTGAAGTCACTGCGCTTGGCATTGCGCGCACCTTCCAAAACATCCGCCTATTTGCGAATATGTCCGCCATTGAGAACATTCTGGTTGGCGAACATTGCCGCATGAAGTCCAACCTCATTGGGCAAATTCTTCACACGCCCGCCACAATGAAAGAAGAAGCCGAAGCCCGCGCCCGCGCCTTAGACTTGCTGGAATATGTTGGCTTGCGCCGCACAGACGCGGACGTGACCGCCAAAAACTTGCCCTACGGCTTGCAGCGCCGCCTAGAAATTGCCCGCGCCCTCGCCTCAAAACCGCAAATCCTCCTGCTGGATGAACCCACCGCAGGAATGAACCCCAATGAAACCATAGACCTCACCAACTTCATTCAGCGTTTGCGGAAAGAACTTGGTTTGAGCGTTCTGCTCATTGAACATCACATGCGCGTTGTTATGGCAATTTCAGACCGCGTCTCCGTGTTGGACTACGGCGAAAAAATTGCCGAAGGCACGCCCTCCGAAGTGCAGAAAAACCCGCGCGTCATTGAGGCGTATCTTGGCAAAGGCACAGCCACTAAATAAGGCGGAGGATTATCACTATGCTTGAATTAAAAGATGTTCACACCTACTACGGAAACATCCACGCCTTAAAAGGCATTTCTCTCACCGTCAATGACGGAGAAATTGTTACGCTCATTGGCTCTAACGGCGCGGGCAAAAGCACCACCCTCCGCACCATTCAAGGGCTGAACAAACCCCGCACCGGCTCGGTGATTTTAGACGGCGTGGAATTGAACAAACTCCCCGCGCACCAAATTGCCGCCATGGGCGTAGCGCAAAGCCCGGAAGGTCGTATGATTTTTCCGCGCATGACCGTGCTAGAAAATTTGGAAATGGGCGCGTACACCCGCACAGACCTTTCTAGTTATAAAGACGACCTCGCGCACGTCTTTGAACTTTTTCCGCGCCTTAAAGAACGCATCAATCAAAAGGGCGGCACGCTCTCCGGCGGCGAACAACAAATGCTCGCCATGGGGCGCGCGCTCATGGCGAAGCCCAAAATCCTTTTGCTAGACGAACCCTCCATGGGTCTTGCGCCGCTGCTCGTAGAATTGATTTTTGACATCATCAAAAAACTCAATCAAGAAGGCACAACCATCCTGCTGGTGGAACAAAACGCGCTGATGGCGCTCTCCATCGCCACGCGCGGCTATGTGCTACAAACCGGCGAAATTGTCCTCGCGGATGACGCGCAAAAACTCCTCAAAAACGATATGGTGCAAAAGACCTATCTCGGCGTGGAATAAGCAACTTCACCAAACCCGTTTTCGCAAGGAAACGGGTTTGACGACTCACCCATTTGCTTGGAGGAAAGATGATGAAACGTTCGCTCTTCCTTCTCTCTGTTCTAGTAATCGCCGCCAGCCTCATCCTTTCGGCGTGCGCGGGTATGAGCGCGGGCAACGAGACGCCCATGCTCAAAATCGTTTCCAGTCTCGCCCTCACCGGCGATTCCAAACCGCAGGCGGATGCCATTGCCAACGGCATGTTATTGCGCGTGGAACAAGCCTACAATCAGGCTTGCGGCGGTAAATATCGCCTTGTTTACGAATCATGGGACGACTCATCGGCAGAATTGGGCAAGTGGGACGCCGACCTCGAAAAAGCCAACGCCCAAGCCGCCGCCGCAGATTCTACGGTCATCGCTTACCTCGGAACGTACAACTCCGGCGCCGCCAAAATTGCCATCCCCATCCTCAATCAAGCCGGTCCCCTGGTGATGATTTCACCCGCCAATACCTACCCGGGTCTTACGCGATTCGTAGAAGGCGTGACCGAACGCTCCGAGCCGGACGTTTACTACAAAGCCACCGGCGTTCGCAACTATGCGCGGCTGGTCGCCACAGATGATTTGCAAGGACCTGTGCAAGTCAATTTTATGATTTCTCAAAACATCCGCGCGGTTTATCTTCTGCATGATGGCGAAGTGTACGGCAGAGGTCTGACGGATGCGGTGGAAATTGCCGCCAAAGCATCCGACATCAAAGTAGTAGGCAAGGAACAATTTGATCCGCAAGCCCTCAACTATTTTAGTTTGATGAAGAAAATTGCCGTCAGCAACGAAGGCAGCCCGCCAGACGCTATTTTTGTCGGCGGCATTGTCGGCAACAACATTGGAAAATTATTGCGCGACAAAGTGGAAGTTCTTGGCGATAATACCCGCGTCAAATTTATCGGCGGAGATGGAATTTACACGCAAGGATTAATTGACTCCGCTGGCGCGGATGTATCCGAAGGAGTCTTTGCCGCCACACCCGGCTTGGCGCTGGCGGATTTAGGCGCGGACGGCAAACGCTTTTATCAAAACTATGCCTCGCGCTTTGGCGCAACCGAAGAGCCTTACGCCATCTTCGGGTACGAATCCATGAACGTAGTGGTTAACGCCATTGAAAATATCTGCGCCGCCGGAGGCAACCCAGCGGATAGAAAATCCGTGCGCTACGAAGTCCTCAACACCAAAGGATTTAAGGGCGCGCTCGGAACCTGGTCCTTTGACGAAAACGGCGACATCACCCTGCCCTTCTTCCTTGTGGGGCAAGTGCAAGGCGGAAAGTTCGTTCAGTTCGGAACATACTCCCCGTAAAATTGCCCGCCTTCTCTGATTGATTCTCAACCCGTTTTCTGCTCGCGCGGAAAACGGGTTTCTTATAAAAAGGAACTTCTCTATGAACCTTCCCAATACTGCGGATGCAGTCATCATTGGCGGCGGCGTTATGGGCGCAAGCGCGCTCTATCACCTGGCGCGGCGCGGATTCAAAAACATCATCCTGCTGGAAAAAGAAGAGACCTTCGGCTCTGGCGCAACCGGCAGATGCGCCGGCGGCGTGCGCTACCAATTCTCCACCGAAATTAACGTGCGGCTTTCCATTCACAGTTTGCCCATGTTGGCGAACCTCAAAGAAGAAACCGGACAAGACGCAGCCTACCGTCCCTGCGGATATTTGCTGATTGCCACCCAACAAAAAGACGCGGAGTCCTTCCGTCGCAACGTAGAAATGCAAAACCGACTCGGCGTCGCAACTCAACTGCTCAGCGGGGATGAAGTCCGCGCGCGCCTGCCGCTGATGCGCTTTGATGACGCGCTGGCTGGCTCTTTCCACCCGCAAGACGGGCTGGCAGACCCCAACAGCGTGGTGATGGGCTACATTGGCGCGGCGCAAAGATTGGGCGCGCGCGCGTTTAACCAAACTGCGGTGACAGGCATTCGCCTGCGCGGCGGCGCGGTAGAGGCGGTGGAAACGAATCGCGGCGTGATTCACACGCCCCAAATTCTTAACGCGGCGGGACCTTGGGCGGCGCAAGTCGGCAGCATGGCGGGCATTCAAATTCCCATCACGCCCTTGCGCCGACAAATGTTCACCACAGCGGCGCTGCCGCAAATCCCCGATGATTTCCCCTTTGTTATAGATTTTGCTCAATCGCTCTACTTTCACCGCGAGGGAGGAGGCTTGCTGGTGGGCATGAGCAACCCCGCCGAGCAGCCCGGCTTTGACCAAAACGTGGACGAAGACTTTGAACTGACCAACCTTGAAGCCGCCTTGGCGCGGATGCCCCTGTTGGAAAAAGCCAGCCGCGCCGCGCATTGGGCAGGCTTGTACGAAGTCACGCCAGACGCGCACCCCATCTTCGGCGGCACGCCCATTGACGGGCTTTCACTCTGCGCGGGCTTTTCTGGTCACGGCTTTATGCACGGGCCCATCTCCGGCAAATTGATGGCGGAATATATTTTGGATGGAAAATTTTCCACGCTGGACGTCTCCGCCCTTGACCTGCGCCGCTTTGAAGAGGGGCGTTTAATTCGAGAGTACAATGTGGTCTAACCCCTATGACATCAGCAGAAATCATCACCATTGGCACGGAAATTTTACTGGGCGAAATTGTAGATACCAACACGCGCTACATCGCCCGTCAGTTGCGCGCGCTCGGCGTGGATTTATATCGCACTATCACCATCGGCGATAACGAAGAACGCATCGCGGACGCTATTCGAGATTCTCTCACGCGGGCGGATATTCTCATCACCACCGGCGGACTCGGTCCCACCATAGACGACCCAACCCGCGAGGCGGTGGCAAAAGCGGTGGGCGTGCAAACCGAATTCCGCGAAGATTTATGGCAGCAGGTCGTTGAGACCATCTCCCGTTACGGGCGCGCGCCTTCTGAAAATCAAAAGCGGCAGGCGTATGTCCCGCAGGGCGCCATTGGGTTGAAAAATCCGGTTGGCACCGCGCCCTGCTTCATTGTGGAAGTTCCTGCCTCCAAAGGCGCAAAGGCAATCATCTCGCTGCCCGGCGTTCCCAGTGAAATGGAACAAGTGCTGCGCGAATCCGTCATCCCTTATCTGCAAGCCAAATTTCATCTGGATGAAATGATAAAAGTTCGCATCATCCATTGCGCCGGATTGGGCGAAGGCATGATAGATGAAAAAATTGCCGACCTTGAAACCCTTGCCAACCCTACGGTGGGTCTGGCGGCGCATACCGGCGTGGTGGATATTCGCATCACCGCCAAAGCAAAGACCGAAGCCGAAGCGGACGCAAAAATTGCCGAGGTGGAAGCCCAAGTCCGCGCGCGGCTGGGCAGGGTTGCTTTTGGCGCGGATGAAGACACCTTGCAATCCATTACGTTGGACGCCGTTAAAAAACGCGGGTGGACTCTCTGCGCTTTGGAATCAAATATGGAGGGGAGTCTGGCGCGGAAGATTCCGGGCGTAACGATTCTCGATGGCTTGACCGCGCCCGCCCTGATGGAAGAACTGCGCGCGCTGCGCCTTGCTCGCGGCGCGGATGTCGCGCTGGGAGTTAGCTCCTGCGCCGCAGACCGTTCTGCGGATATGGCGCTCATCACCCCGCAGGGCGAGCAAACGCATCGCATTACCTACGGCGGACCGCCGCGCAACCTTAACCGCTGGGCAATGAACCTTGCCCTCAACTGGCTGCGGAACGAAACGGAATAAAGGAATTCATCTTGAAGCGCCGCAATAAAAATGATTCAATTTGGGTGGTGATGCTTTCCATGCTCTACACGGCAGGGCTGGGCGGCATTGCTTTGCTTGCGGTGGCGTATTTTGTATTCTTTCAGCCTGCCGCCGCCGCTCCAAATATTGAGGAACAACTGCCCCCAACTGCCGCGCCGCTTTTGATTCAACCTACGCAGACGGCGCAGGGCGTTTACTACCTTCCCACCATTACGCCGAACCCGCATACTACAAAGATTGTCTTCAACACGCCTACGCCCTTTGTGCTGGGAGATGGGCAACTGCCGCGCGCTGTGGGCTACTCCGTAGCCGGACGACCCATTGAGGTATACACCTTTGGAAAGGGCGCGCATCAACGCATGATTGTGGCGGGCATTCACGGCGGCTACGAGTGGAATACCATTGCGCTGGCGGATGAACTCATCCGCTATTTGTATGAACACCCGGAGACTGTTCCGGCGGATGTGACTCTCTATGTGCTGCGGAATATGAACCCGGATGGAGACGCGCGCGCGCATGATTACGACGGGCGCGTCAATGACAACGGCGTGGATTTGAATCGCAACTTCCCGACCAATTGGACAGAAACGTGGGATAGAAACGGCTGTTGGGATTACGCCGCCACCACGGGCGGAGACGCGCCCGGCTCCGAGCCGGAGACTCGCGCCGTGATGGGCTTTTTGCAATCGCATCGGGTGGAAGTCCTCATCAGCTATCACAGCGCGGCGTTAGGGGTCTTCCCCGGCGGCGAACCGTGGGAGGAAGAATCCACCCGCTTTGCGAAGGCGCTGGCAAAAGCCACCGGCTACCCTTTCCCGCCTATTGATACGGGCTGCGTTTACACCGGCACGCTGGCGGATTACGCCGTAGAAAGCGGCGCTGTCTCGGTGGATATGGAACTCTCCACGCACAAGTACACCGACTTTTCGCAAAACTTGAAGGCGTTGAAAACGCTGTTAACTTGGGAAGCGCCGCGTTGAGTTGCGTTCCTCTTGGCAGAAAATTCCTTTTGAATTATTATTCTCTGCGTGAATAATTACGCAGACGCGAATCTCTACCGTGAACGCTGGCTGACGCCCCTGCTGCAAAGCGCGGCGCGGGAGCATCCCGTCACCATCCTCACGGGCGCAAGGCAGGTTGGCAAAAGCACCCTGCTCTTAAATGCCGAGCCGTTTCGCGCCTGGCGTTTTTACACGCTGGATGATTTTTCCACGTTGGAGCAGGCGCGTTCTCGCCCGGAATCGTTATGGGCGGGGGCGAATCAAATTGTATTGGATGAAGTTCAAAAAGCGCCGGAACTTTTATCTGCCATCAAAAAAACGGTGGATAAAAATCCGCGCAAATATCAATTTGTATTATCTGGCTCGGCAAATTTGCTGCTGATGAAGCAAGTCAGCGAGAGTTTGGCGGGCAGGGCGGTTTATTTTGTGTTAGACCCCATGTCGCAGGGCGAGATTAACCGCCAACCGCCCACCGACCTTTTAACCCACTTGCTAAGCGGGGAATTTCCTTCAGAAGCCGCGCTATCGCAGAGGTTGCCCGACCCGTCAGAATTTATGCTGCGCGGATTCATGCCGCCCTTGCTAAGCCTTGACTCCTCGCAAGCGTGGGCGCGCTGGTGGCAGGGGTACGTTGCCACCTACCTTGAACGCGACTTGCGGCAAATCGCGCAGATTGACGCGCTGTTGGATTTTCGGCGGATGATGGAACTCGCGTCTTTGCGCTCGGCGCAACTGCTCAATCAGTCGGAAATTTCGCGCGATGCCAGAATCTCACAGCCCACCGCGCACCGTTATTTGAATTTGCTTGAAACCGCGCATTTATTTGACCGCCTTCCGGCTTATGCCGCCAGCCGCACAACGCGCCTGCTAAAATCGCCCAAGTCATTTTTCAACGACCCGGCGCTCGCAATCTTTTTATCTGGCTATTATGATGTGGACGACTTAAAAAAAGCGCGCGAGTACGGCGCATACTTCGAGACGTTTATCTATCATCATCTTCGGATTTTGACCCGCCTGATGACTCCTTCCGCAAGGCTGTATTTCTGGCGCACGCTGGAAGGTCACGAAGTGGATTTTGTGCTGGAACACGGCAGGCGGCTGCTTGCCATCGAAGTAAAACTGACCGACAATCTCGGCTACCGCGACACGGCTGGTATTCGCCTGTTTTTGGAAAAACACCCCAAGACCGCCGCTGGCGTTATTCTTTACAGTGGCAGAGAAATCAAACGCATGGACGAAAAAATTATCGCCATCCCTTGGACTCTGATAACAGGATAACCTTCAACGTTCCAACGTTCCAACGTTCCAACGTTCTAACGTTCCAACGTTCTAACCAAAGGAGCATGAATGACCCAAAAAGCAACTACTCTCTTCACCAATGCCGTCATCCTAACGATGGATAATGAACTCCGACAATTTGACCCGGGCGCGCTGGCGGTTAAGGACGACATCATCCTTGCGGTGGGGGCGCAGGCGGACATTCTTAAAGAATACTCCGCCGATGAAGTCATAGACTGCGGCGGAAAAATATTAATGCCGGGATTAGTGAACGCGCATACCCATGTCCCCATGACTCTGCTGCGCGGGCTGGCGGATGACCTGCGCCTCGATGTCTGGCTGATGGGCTACATGCTGCCCGTTGAGCGGGAATTTGTCACCCCGCAATTTGTGCGGCTCGGCGCTCTGCTCGCCTGCGCGGAGCAAATTCGCAGCGGCGTGACCACCTTTAACGATATGTACTTCTTTGAAGATGACATTGCCCAAGCCACAGCGGACGCCGGTCTGCGCGCCGTCTGCGGGCAAAGCGTGATGAAATACCCCGCGCCAGACGCCGCCTCCTTTGACGACTCGCTGGCTTACGCGCGCGACTACATCAAAAAATGGAAGGGGCATCCCCTCATCGTTCCTGCGGTTGCGCCGCACGCGCCCTACTCCACCACGCCGGAGATTCTGCGCGCCTGCGCCGACCTTGCCCGCGAGTATGATGTGCCGCTGCACATTCATATTTCCGAAACCGCGTTTGAAGTGGAAGCCATGCGAAAAGAGCAGGACATGCCCGTTGTGCCTTACGTCAAAAAACAAGGGCTGCTCGAAGCAAAAGTCATCGCCGCGCATTGCGTTCATTTGGATGTTGGCGAAATGCACACCCTCAAACACGCCAACGCGGGCATCGCGCACAACCCATCTTCCAACCTCAAACTCGCCTCCGGTTTTGCGCCCGTTCCAAAGATGTTGGAAATTGGGCTGAACGTTGGCATTGGCACGGATGGTCCCGCCTCCAACAATGACCTCGATATGTTCGAGGAAGTGCGCCTCGCTTCCTTTGTGGCAAAGGCAGCCGCCAGCGACCCCACCGCCGTCCCCGCCGCCACCGCGCTGTTGATGGCGACTCGCATGGGCGCGCAAGCCCTGCACATTGGCGACATCACCGGCTCGCTGGAAGTAGGCAAACGCGCCGACTTAATTTTGGTGGACGCTTCGCCGATTCACAACTCCCCGCGATTTCGCCGCGACCCGCAAAACGCCTACGCCCAAATGGTGTACGCCGCTAAATCCACCGATGTAACGGACGTGATGGTGAACGGCAAATGGCTGATGCGCGCCAAGCAACTGCTGACCTTGAACGAAGCGGAATTATTGCAAGAGGCGCGCGCGTTGGCGCAAAAGATAGACGCCTTCCTCACCGCCCGCGAGCAATCCGTCCTCTCTAAATTGATTGCGCTGGGCGGCTCGATGGAAGAAGAATCTTTTGAGGTGCAGGTCAAAGTACGGGTGGAGAATCCCGCCGCCGTGTTGGAAAATTTGCGCCGCCCGGAAATTCAAATTGCCGCGCACAAGCATTATCATCAATACGATGAATACTTCGCCTTTGAGGACGCCGCGCAAGGGCGGCTGCGTTTCCGCGAGGATAACTTCATCAACGAAAAAGGCGATGTGGAAAATGTGCGCGCGCGCCTGACTTTGCTCGGTCAAAAGCGCGAGGGCGAATTCCATGACGTGCTGCTCTCGCGCAGCCGCTTCCTTGCGCCCGCCGCGCACAGCCTGCGCTTTTACCGCGAATACTTTAAGCCCGCGCGCCAGACTTCCATTGAAAAAGACCGCCTGCGCTGGCACATTCGCTACCGCGAGACGGAATTCTTCATCAACCTCGACCACGTCAAAGTCCCGCAGATGGGACACTTCCTCGAAATTAAAAGCCGCACCTGGAGTCGCAAAGACGCGGAGGAGAAATCCCGCATGGTGAGCGAGCTGCTGACTCTGCTGGGCGTGGGCGGCGCGGAAGTGGTTACAAAGGATTATATCGAGATGATGGTGTAACGCAGGCTTTAGCCTGCGCCATAAAAGCGACACAGGAGGCTCATGTTCTCAAAAATCCTTATAGCCAATCGCGGCGAAATCGCCATCCGCATTATTCGCGCCTGCCGTGAGATGGGCATTGCCAGCGTGGCGGTGTACTCCGAAGCGGACGCGGACGCGCTGCACGTTCAACAAGCGGATGAAGCCGTGCTGTTGGGCGCTGCCGCCCCGCGTGAGTCTTATCTCAACGTGGAGAAACTCCTCGCCGCCGCAAAGCAAACCGGCGCGGAAGCAATTCATCCGGGTTATGGTTTTCTCTCCGAAAACGCGGATTTCGCGGACGCGGTGCAAGCCGCCGGTCTGACCTTTATCGGTCCTTCGGCGGAGTCTATCCGCGCCATGGGCGACAAAGCCGAGTCGAAAATTCGCATGAAGGCGGCGGGCGTGCCAACCGTCCCCGGTGAGGAGGGGCTGCAAACGGCGGATGAATTTATTCAAGCCGCGCGGCGCATTGGCTACCCCGTGATGCTGAAGGCGGCGGCGGGCGGCGGCGGCAAGGGCATGCGCGTGGTTCACGCCGAATCTGAATTGCGCGAAGGCTTAGAGGCGGCGCAGCGCGAAGCGCTCAACTCCTTTGGCGACAGCCGCATGATGATTGAAAAATATCTAGCGGACGCGCATCACATTGAATTTCAAGTCTTGGGCGACCAACACGGAAATTTGATTCATCTTTTTGAGCGTGAATGTTCCATTCAACGCCGCCACCAAAAAATTATCGAAGAAACGCCATCGGTCTTGCTTACGCCGCAACTTCGGGAGCAGATGGGCGCGGCGGCGGTGGCGGCTGCCAAAGCCGTGAACTATTTCAGCGCCGGAACAATTGAATTCATCTTCGACCCCAACCTGCAACCTTCTAACGTTCCAACGTCCCAACCTTTCTACTTCCTCGAAATGAACACCCGCCTGCAAGTGGAGCATCCCATCACCGAGTTCGTCACCGGCATAGACCTCGTCCACTGGCAGATTCGCGTTGCAGCGGGCGAGCGCCTGCCCTTCACGCAAGCGGATGTGCGCCAACGCGGACACGCCATCGAATGCCGCGTTTATGCCGAAGACCCCGCCAGCGGATTCCTTCCCAGCACGGGGCGGCTGTTGCGCTTCATCCCGCCGCAGGGTCCCAACGTGCGCGTGGATTCGGGCTTCATCACCGGCAGCGAAGTGAATCATTATTACGACCCGCTGCTTGCGAAAGTCATCGTCCACGCCGAAGACCGCGCTGCCGCTTTGGCGCGCATGACGTTGGCGCTGCGCGACTTTGTGGCGCACGGCGTCACCACCAATTTAGACTTTATGGGCGCGGCGCTTTCTCATCCCGATTTCGCCGCCGGACAAGCTTCCACGCGCTGGGTGGAACGCATGTTAGAAAGCGGCGGGCTGGATGCGGGGCGAGATAAGACTCACGGCGCGGAAGAACTCATCGCCGCCGCGTTAGCGGATGTGGTCTTTGCGGGCGCAAAAGCGCAGCCCGCCGTATCGAATGAAAGCGACCCTTTCAACCCGTGGAATCAAACCAATAACTTTCGGGTGAATTGATGAAAACAACTTTTGATTCGCAATCCATAGAACTCAATCCCTCCGGCGGCGAATACCTTGCCACGCTGGACGGAAAAAACATCCGCGTGAAAATTCTGCGCGCAGACGCGCTCACCGGGCGGATGGAACTGCTGTTGGATGGTCGGCGCGTGGTCGCGCATGTTTCTGCGGATAAAGCGCAACGCTGGGTGACGACGGGCGGGCATACCGCTGCGCTGACCAAAACCTCCGGCGCCCCGCGCGGAGTGCGCCACGACCACGCCGGCGGACTCATCGCCCCCATGCCGGGACAAATCCGCAGCGTGGCGGTGGCGGTTGGGGACGCAGTCACAAAGGGGCAAACTTTGCTGACGATGGAAGCCATGAAAATGGAAATTCGCATTCAAGCGCTGGATGACGGCAAAGTCTCCGCGCTGCACGTTCAACAAGGGCAAACCGTGGAGCGCGAACAAATTTTGATTGAAGTGGAGGGTTGAGATGGCAGGCAAATATTTTGACGAATTAGAAGTCGGCATGAAGTTTCGGCATTCGTTGGGGCGCACCGTGACCGAAATGGACAACGTCCTCTTTTCCACGCTGACGATGAACCCGCAGCCGCTGCACACTAACGAAGACTTCGCCTCCAAAACGCAATTTGGACAGCGCATTGTCAATGGCATCTTTACGCTGGGGCTGGTGGTCGGGCTGACGGTGGCGGAACTGACCGAAGGAACGATTGTGGCGAATTTAGGCTACGACAAAATCATTCACCCCAATCCGGTTTTTCATGGCGACACCCTCTACGCCGAAAGCGAAGTGCTGGAAAAGCGCGAATCAAAATCGCGCCCGAATGCGGGCTTAATCCGCTTGAAGCATTGGGGCAAAAAGCCAGACGGCACGATAGTCGTTGAATTTGAACGCACCGCCCTTTTCCTTAAACATTCCAACCTTCAAACGTTATAACGTTCTAACGTTCCAACGTTCGTTCCAACCGGAGACTCCCCATGCCTTCCCGCAGAGCCTTACTTTACATGCCCGGCGACAACTGGAAAATGATAACCAAATCCATCACGCTGGGCGTTGATTCAATTTGTATGGATATGGAAGACGGCGCGGCAGCCAACAAAAAAGCCGAAGCCCGCGCCACAATTGCCAAAGCCCTGCAAGAATTAGATTTTGGCAAAAGCGAAAAACTCGCCCGCATTAACTCCGTTGGCAGCGGTCTGGAAGCGGAAGACCTGCAAGCCGTGCTGCCCCACCGCCCGGACGGAATCGTCATCCCCAAAGTGGAATCTTACGAGCAAGTGGAATGGGCGTCCAAACTCATCGAAGCGGAAGAACTCAAACGCGGCTGGGCGTTGAACGCCATCCGCATTTTGATTGGCATTGAAACCGCCAAAGGAATTTTGAACCTTAAAGAAATCGCCGCGCATCCGCGTCTTGATGCGCTCGTCTTCGGCGGGGAGGATTTTGCCGCCAACGTGGGCGCAACCCGCACGGCGGACGCGCTGGAATTGCTCTACGCGCGGCAGGCGGTCATTGTCGCCGCCGCCGCCTTTGACTTGCAGCCGCTGGACATCGTCACCATAGATTACAAAGACATCCCCGCCCTGCGCGCCGAGTCGGAATTTGGGGCGCGGCTGGGATTCGTGGGCAAGCAAATCATCCACCCCGCGCAAGTGCAGCCGGTGCAAACTGCGTTCACGCCCAACGATGAATCTATTGCGTATGCGCGGCGCATCGTCCAGACCTTTGAGGCGAGTCAAAAAGAAGGCAGGGGCGCGTATTCCCTCGATGGAAAAATGATTGACATGCCCTTGCTGCGAAACGCGCAAAAAGTTTTACAGCGCGCGCAAGCGGCGGGAAAATAAGGTGAATTTGTGACTTCTATCTTTTATGGCTTTCTCTCCGCGCTCGGCTGGGGCGCGGCAGATTTTCTCGGCGGGCTGGCTTCGCGCAAAACGCAAGCGCAGCGCACCGTGCTATACAGCGAAATTTTCGGCATCGTCTTTCTTTTTCTGCTCATCTTCATCACAGGCGAGAAAATTTCCGACCTGCGCGTCTGGGCGCTTTCCGCGTTGGCGGGCGCGCTAGGCACAATTGGACTCATCATGCTGTATCACGCCATGTCCATTGGGCTGATGAGCGTTGCCACGCCCGTTTCCGCGCTGCTGGCGGCTGCTTTGCCGGTGGCGGTGGGTATCTTCACCGAGGGCGTTCCCAACGCGCTCACTCTGCTTGGATTTTTATTTGCCCTCCTTGCGGTGTGGATGATTTCGCAAAGCGCGGGCGGCGTGACGGATATTTTCGCGCATATCTCTGACCTCAAACTGCCTCTGCTGGCGGGCGTTGGCTTCGGGCTATATTTCGTCATCATGCGCGAAGCGACCCGCGAGGGCGCAACCTTCTACCCGATGATTGCGTCTCGCAGCGGCGGATTGATTCTCACCATCGCCTACATGGCGTTTGCCCGCATCTCATGGAAGGTTGCGGAAGTTTCCACGCTGGGGCTTATTCTGCTCAACGCGGTGTTAGATGTCTCCGGCAATGCCTTCTTCATCCTCGCTTCACAAGCCGGGCGGTTGGATGTCGCCGCCGTATTGAGCTCGCTCTATCCGGGCGCCACCGTGCTGCTGGCGCGGCTGATTCTCAAGGAGAAACTCTCCCGCCCGCAGTGGGTAGGAGTCGCCGCCGCGCTGGTCGCCATTGTGTTGATGACGTTGTAGCGCAGGCTTAAGCCTGCGCTACTTCTGTGAAAAATTCTCCAGCCCGCAATGGGTGGGCGCGCCGCCGCGCTGGTTGCCATTGTGTTGATGACGTTGTAAGACAGGCTTAAGCCTGCCCCTACCACTCCGCGCAAAAATTTGTGGTACACTACGCCCGCCTTCAACGGAAGGTAATTTTTTTGGGAAGTTGTTTCGATTACTCTGAACGAACGCCCGATGAATCTCTTCGGGCTTTTTTGTTGGGCAGGCAGGCTGCAAAGCCGCGCCTTTGACGCAAGAAGATGTTAATCGGAGTCATTGAAACCTTTCCTTACGCCAGCCGACTAGCCCACTAGCCGACCAGCAGACTAGAAGACTAGCCAACTAGCCAACTAAAAAAGGAAACAATGACCGCCGACTTTACCTCTCTTAACCTGCGCCCAGAATTGGAGCAGGCGATTGTGGAATTGGGCTACGACGCCCCCACGCCTATTCAAGAAAAGATGATTCCGCTTATGCTCACCGGCGCGGACGTCATCGGACAAGCGCAAACCGGCACGGGAAAAACTGCCGCCTTTGCCCTTCCTATTCTTCAACATTATCAACCTCAAAAAAATCCGCAGGCGCTTGTGCTTGCGCCCACCCGCGAACTTGCCACGCAGGTCGCCACCGCTATTATGGGCTATGGCAAACATCTCAAGGCGCGCGTGCTGCCCGTTTATGGCGGGCAGTCCTATGCGCTGCAAATTAATCAACTGCGGCGCGGCGTGGATGTGGTGGTTGGCACGCCCGGACGCATCATTGATTTGATGGAGCGCAAAGTCTTGGATTTAAGTGCCGTCAAAACAGTAGTCTTGGACGAAGCCGATGAAATGCTCAACATGGGGTTCATTGAACCTGTGGAAGAGATTCTCGCCGCCACGCCAGTCGAACGTCAGACCGCCCTGTTTAGCGCCACCATGCCGCCGCGTATCCGCTCGTTGGCGGATAGATTCATGCGCGAGCCGCAATCAGTCGCCATCAAAAAATCTACGCTGACAGTCGCCGCCATTGAGCAGCGTTACTATGTCGTTCACGAAGCGGATAAATTGCCCGCCCTGTGCAACCTATTTGAAGTGGAGGCAATTACCAGCGCGTTGATTTTCGTCCGTACCCGCGTAGAGACGGGGCAACTAGCCAGTCAACTCTCTGCGCGCGGTTTCCCCGCCGAGGCGCTGAACGGCGACCTAGAACAAAACGCCCGCGAGCAAATTCTCGGCAGATTCCGTAGCGGACAAATCAAAGTCCTCGTGGCTACGGATGTCGCCGCGCGCGGGTTGGATATAGACAATATTTCCCACGTCTTTAACTATCACCTACCGGATGATGCGGAGGTCTTCATCCACCGCATTGGGCGCACGGGGCGAGCCGGTAAGACCGGCATTGCTCTTTCCTTTTTCTCTCCGCGCGAAAAACGCCGCCTGCGCGAAATTGAAGCGCTGACCAAACAGCCCATGACGTTGGCGAAACTGCCCACCGCGCAAGAGATTCAAACCATACGCGAAAATCAGGTTCTTGAACAGTTGAAGATTTGGCTGGGGCGCGGGCGTTACCAACGCGAGCGCGAGCTGGTGGCGCGTTTGGTGGAAGAAGGAATGGACCCGTTGGAGATTGCCGCCGCCGCGTTAAAGATTTCCCGTTCCACAGAAAAGCAGCGCCCCGTTACCAACATTTCTGAAGCGGGCTTTCCAGATAGTTCCACCCGCCGCGGCGAACGCGACTCGGCGCGTCCTTCCCGCGCGGATAGATTCGGCGGGCGAGATTCCTCCCGCCGCAGCGACTCTGGCAACAAGCGCAAGTCGCACGAGGCGGGCATGGTGCGACTCAAAATTAATAAGGGCAAGGAAAACGGAATCCGCCCGAATGATATTGTTGGCAGTATTGCCCGCCATGCGGAAATTGTCGGCAGTTCCATTGGAAAAATTCGCATCGAAGATAAATATTCCTATGTGGACATCCCCGAAGAATTGGTGGAGCAAGTTTTAAAGCACAACGGCAACTATCGCATTGGCAAAGATAAGTTTACGCTGACAAAGGCGTAAAATTCCTCGCTGTTTTTTATTGACACATTCGCCTCTACATGATAAATTAGCGCCCTACACGGATACCAGTAAGTTCGCTTTGGAAGTATAACCAACGGCTCATGGGTAAGTTCCATGAGCCGTTTTGCTTTTATGTTCTGGCGAAAAAACCGGGTCCTCCAAATTTTCTTTTTTGCCAAAGGAGGCAAACATGTCAGAACGCATTACCGGAACAGTCAAGTGGTTTAATGGAAGCAAAGGCTACGGCTTTCTCGCCCGCGAAAGCGGCGCGGACGTCTTCGTTCATTTTTCCGCCATTCAAGGCGAAGGCTTTAAGAACCTCGAAGAGGGTCAAAAGGTCGAGTTCGCCGTGGAAAAAGGTCCCAAGGGACCGCAGGCTGTGAACGTAGTCGTCATTAGCTAGTTCAAGACGATGCAAAAAAATCCCCGCGCCAAAAGCGCGGGGATTTTTTTAACGCGGCGTAGAGATGAGTAAAAACCAGCGAGTGAGGAAATACGCCGCCAGCCATGCCAGAATGTTGAGCGTCACAAAGAAGGCAATCACATTCCACATGCCAGAATTGAAGATGGGGGACGGCGGCGGGTGCATAATGTTGGACGCGCTTGCAAAGGAGATTCGCAGCGCGAGGATGTAGGCAATGTTTCCTAATGAGGTCAGCCAGCCGGTGTTGAACATCCACAAGCCGAGTTGCAGCAACACGCCCGTCACGGCGAAAATCATCGCCAGTCGAAAGCGCGGCTCGGCGAGGAAGAGTCCGTTCCAATTGGCTTGCATGGCAAAGAGCGAAAGCGGCAGATAGGTCAGCCAGAAGATGATGCCTGTTCTGCCAAGCGCCGCGCTCCAGCGGTGCAGGGAATCTTTGCGGGTTAGCAACCCGCTCAGCCCGACGAGGGCGGCGGCGGCGAAAGCCGCTTCGGCAGCCAATACCCAAGCGCCATGCAGGTACACAATTTTCACATTTGCGCCGAGTGATTTTTCTTCGGGACCAAAGAGCGCCAGCAGGAGGATGACTCCGAGCGTGAGGAAAAAAGGGAGGAGGGGTGATTTTTTCATGGTTTTGGTTGAACAAGCCGAACTCGCGCGAGTTTGGCTAACTCCGTAGCGTAAGCGGCGTGATTTGTTTTAGCGTAACTGCGCTTTTAGTTTTTCGGCAGTTTCTTTGTAGCCGTTCAATTTTTCGCGTTCTTTGGCTACTACGGCGGCGGGCGCTTTGTTGGCAAAGTCGCCGCCTAGCAGGGTTTCTAACCGCGCAATGTGAGATTCGGCTTCTTTCAGTTCTTTTTCGAGGCGGGCGCGCTCATTGACCGTGTCCACCATGCCTGCCAAGGGCAGGTAAACTTCTACGCCGCCAATCACCAATGCGGCGGAGTCGGCGGGCTTTTCGGCAAGGGATGGGTGAATGGTCAGCTGCGAATGGTCAAGCCCCGCCAGCGCCGCAATGATTTGAGATTGCTCTTCTAGGAGATGGCGCTTCGCGCCCGCGGAAATGCTTGCGGCGAGTTTTTTGCTCGGGGCGACATTTTTCTCCGCCCGAAGATTCCGAATGGCGCGAATTACATCCTGAACCAAAGCAAAGTCCGTAATTTTGGATTCTTCCCAATCTTCCACTTTTCGCGGTTCGGGGAATTTGGCGGTGATGAGCATGGGAGACCAATCCGCAGCGAGATTGGAGATTGGAGATTCGAGAATCGCGTTTTTGAGGTAGCCCCAAATTTCTTCGGTGACGAAAGGCGTGAAGGGATGCAAGAGACGCAAGCAAATATCAAATACACGGGTAAGCGTTCTCACTGTCTGAATTCTGAATTCTGGATTTTGTATTTGAATCTTCGCCGCTTCCACATACCAGTCTGCAAAGTCTGACCAGATGAAGTCGTAAATTTCCTGTCCGGCTTGCCCGTATTGGAAGTTTTGGAATTGACGTTCCACGTCTCGGATGAGGCGCTGTAACTTTGCCCAAATCCAAGAATCTGCAAGTGTCCAGTTGCCAGTGTCCAGTGTGCCAGTGTCGGATGTGACGCTTGATATTGACGTAATCACAAACCTGCCCGCGTTCCAAATTTTGTTGGCAAAGTTGCGGTTGGCTTCTACTTTCTTCAAGCCGAGATTCATATCATTGCCGGGCGTAGAGCCAACCAAGAGCGTGAAGCGCAGCGCGTCCGTGCCGAGCGTATCCATCACGGTCAGCGGGTCAATTACATTGCCTTTGGTCTTGGACATTTTTTGTCCATGCTCATCGCGGATGAGTCCATGCAGGTAAACCGTATGGAACGGAACTTCGCCGGTGTATTCCAAGCCGCTCATAATCATCCGCGCCACCCAAAAGAAGATGATGTCGTAGCCCGTCTCCATGTAGGAGGTTGGATAAAAGTATTTGAAGTCGGGCGTTTGTTGGGGCCAGCCCAGCGTGGAGAAGGGCCACAAGCCGGAGGAGAACCAAGTATCCAACACGTCATCATCTTGATGAATATCTTGCGAGCCGCAGGTCGCGCATTGTGTTGGGTCTTCGCGCGTCACGGTCATGTGACCTTCGGGGCAATACCACACCGGAATGCGATGTCCCCACCAAAGTTGGCGGCTGATGCACCAATCTTTGAGGTTTTCCATCCAATTGAAATAGGTCTTTTCAAAGCGTTCCGGCACAATCTTAATGCGCCCGTCTTTCACCGCGTCCAGTCCGGCTTTTGCGAGCGATTCAATTTTGACGAACCACTGTTCCGAGACCATCGGTTCGATGATTTCGCCGCCGCGCTCCGAGCGTGGAATGGTGGTCGTATACTTTTCTTCCTTGATGACCAGCCCCGCGGCTTTCATCTCTGCCCAGAGATTTTTGCGCGCCTCAAAGCGGTCTTGTCCGGCGAATTTGCCGCCGTTTTCATTGACCTTGGCTTCTTTATCTAGCATGGAAATCATTGGCAGGTTGTGGCGCTGTGCGATGGCGTAGTCGTTGGGGTCGTGCGCGGGCGTAATTTTCAGCGCGCCGGTGCCGAAGTCCATGCTGACGTATTCGTCCGCTATCACGGGAATCTCGCGTCCCAAAATCGGCACGATGGCTTTTTTGCCAATGTACTTTTTGTAGCGTTCATCTTCGGGGTGAACGGCTACCGCCGTATCGCCCAAAATGGTTTCGGGGCGAATGGTGGCAACAGGGATATATTCATCCGAGTCCTTCAACATATATTTGAAGTAATACAGTTTTGCTTCCTCTTCGCTGTACTCCACTTCAAGGTCAGAGACGGCGGTTTTGAGTCCCGGTGACCAGTTGATGAGGCGCGGTCCGCGATAGATGAGTCCTTTTTCATAGAGGCGCACAAAGGCTTCGCGCACGGCGCGGCTGAGTCCTTCGTCCAGCGTAAAGCGTTCGCGCTCCCAATCACAGGATGCGCCCAGGCGGCGAATTTGATTGGTAATTAAGCCGCCATATTTTTTCTGCCATGCCCAGGTGCGCTCAATGAACTTCTCGCGCCCCAGTTCCTCGCGGGTAATTTCTTCGGTTTTGAGCAGGTCGCGTTCCACCATTAGTTGAGTGGCAATGCCCGCGTGATCTGTGCCGGGAATCCACAGCGCGGAGTAGCCTTTCATGCGGTGATAGCGCATCATCAAGTCTTCGATGGAGACGAACATGGCGTGACCGAGATGTAACTCGCCCGTCACATTGGGCGGCGGAATAGCAATGACAAAGGGCTTAACGTTCGGGTCAAAGCCCGGCTTGTTTGGGTCGTTGTGTGGTTTGAAATAGCCGCCTTGCTCCCACGCGGCGTAAATTCGCTGCTCGGTGGATTTGAAGTCGTAGGCTTTGGGTAATTCCTGTTTTGCCATTCAATTCTCCTTTTCTACTCTCTACTCTCTATTCTCTATTCTCTTAAAACAAAAAACGCCTCATCCTTCAAAGAGGACGAAGCGTTCGCTCCGCGGTACCACCTCGATTCGTTGACTAGAAGACTAGAAGACTAGTTCAACACGCTCTGCGGCTGACTATCATCAGCCTTTGCTATAACGGGCAAGCCCGCGGCGGTCTAGTGACCAGTATTCAGTAACCAGTTGCTGAACAGGCTTTCTTCGCCAATATATTCAGACGACTTCGGCGTTTCTTTTTTGCGAAGGTTCTCAGCCATGACCTTCTTTCCTGTCAAATAGAAAACCGCTTACTACTCCTGAATGGCAGCGATTATATGCGCGCCAAGGGGAGGCGTCAAGCGTTTTTGAGCGGCTGGAATCCCTCGCCTAGCGCTTCATGCGCCACGCCAATCACCATAAAGGCTTCGGGGTCGGCTTCGTGAACAATGGCTTTGAGCGTAGCGACTTCCGCGCGGTTGATGACGCAGTAAATGACCGGGCGGTATTCGCCGGTGTACGCGCCTGTGCCGTCCAGCACGGTGACGCCGCGCACAAGTTCCGCCAACACTCGTTGAGCGACTTCATCTACTTTGCTGGTGACAATCATCGCCGTGCGCGCCGTTGTGCCGCCTTCCAGCACCGTCTCGGAGACGAGTCCGCTGACGTAGAGCGTAATCATCGCGTAGAGGGCTTCCTTCCACCCGAAGACAAAACCTGCGGCGAGGATGACGGCGGTATCTACCATCAAATAACTTTGCGTCATCGAAACCCCGTGCGAGTGATTCAAAATTCGCGCGAGGATGTCTGACCCGCCGCTTGTGCCGCGCGCGCGATAGACCAGCCCGTAGCCTATGCCGCTGACAATCGCTCCATAAAACGCGTTGAGAAAAATATCGCCTTGCAGGTCGTCAATGAGCGCCTGTGAATATTTCATAAAAAGCGGCGCTTTGAGAATTAAATCCGTCAAGATGGAATAGGTGATAATGGCGTAGGCGGTTTTGAACGCAAAAGCGCGCCCGCCCAAAAAACGCCACCCCAAAAGAAAAAGCGGAATATTGCCGATGAAAACCATCAAGCCGATGGGGAAGCCGGTGTAGAAATTAATTAACTGTGCAACGCCGCTCACGCCGCCGGAGGCAAGGTTGGCAGGCACAAAAAACAGCCGCAGCGAAACCGCTTGAATGAGGCTGGAAAGGGTAATGAGCGCGTAGTCTTGAATGACGGGGAGGTGTTTTTTCATGGCTTGTATCTTACCTTGAAAATTCATTTTCGCGGATAAAATACGAAGTATGAAAAATAGACTCACTCAATGGCAATTTTGGCTTGGCGTGTTCGTCAGTATTTTGTTTATTTGGCTGTCTTTGTGCGGATTGAAATTGGATGAATTTTGGCAAACGGTTCAACGCGCAAACTATGTTTGGTTGCTGCCGGGCATTGGCGTGTACTTTGTGGGCGTGTGGGCGCGGGCTTGGCGCTGGCATTATCTTTTGAAGCCGATGAAGGAAATTCCGACCCGCGTCATGTTTCCCATCACCGCCATCGGTTACATGGGAAACAATATTTATCCGGCGCGCGCGGGCGAGGCGCTGCGCGCTGTGGTGTTGAAACGCAAAGAAGGCGTTTCAATTTCCGCTTCGCTGGCAACCATTATCGTTGAGCGTATTTTTGACGGCGTGGTGATGCTGGCGTTTGTCTTTGTCAATTTGCCCGAACTGGCAAAATTGACCGTCTCTTCCGGATTTTTGGGGAACATTCAACAAGCGGCGCTGTACGGCGCGGGAATTTTTCTCGGCGCGTTGGCGCTGTTTTTGGCGGCTGCCATGTTCCCGCAAAACGCCGCCCGCGTGGGCGACTGGCTCGTCATGCGGTTTGCGCCCGTCCGCCTGCGCGAGAAAATCAGCGGCGTAATGAATAAATTTTTGGGCGGGCTTGCCGCGCTGCGCTCCCCGTGGAACGCGCTCATGGTCTTCTTAACCTCCGTTGTCATTTGGCTTTTAGAGACGGGCAAATATTGGTTTGTTATGCACGCCTTTAATTTTGAAGTTTCCTTTTTTGCTTTAATGTTGATGAACGGCATCGTAAACCTCGCCACCACCATTCCCTCGGCGCCGGGCTACATTGGCACATTTGACGCGCCCGGCATCGCCGTGCTGGTCGCTTACGGCGTGGAACAATCTGTCGCCGCCGGTTACACCCTTACCCTGCATGTCGCGCTCTGGCTGCCCATTACGCTGCTGGGCGCGTACTATCTCGCCCGTGAGGGAATTCAATGGGACGAGAAGATTCGCGCCGAAGCGGAATCTTCGTAGCGTCTTCGCTTCTTTTTGCGGCGGGCAATGCGGTATACTTCGCGCATCGGTTTTAGTGGAAAGGGACGCCATGAGCATAACCAGCCCTCAAAACAAATTGCGCGTGCTAATTGCGGATGACGTGCAAGAGACGCGCCGCAACACGCGCCTGATGTTCGCCTCGCTCAAAGATGTGGAAGTGGTCGCCATCGCTTCCAACGGGCGGCAGGCGGTGGAGATGACGCGCGAACACCGCCCGGATATTGTTGTGATGGATATTAATATGCCGCAACTGGACGGGCTGACCGCTTACAAATACATCCATCAACTGTACCCCGACACCGGCTGCATCATCATCTCGGCGGAAAAAGACGCGGCAATTCTACATTCCGCCGCCGCGCTGGGCGTGCAAGAATATCTCATCAAGCCCTTCATGTTTGACGAGCTGGAAGACGCCGTGCGCCGAACTGCTGCCCGCCTTGCGTCCACGCGCGAGAAAACCGTGCAAGCGCCGCCCGTTAATTTAGAACAACTCGCGGGTGAATATCTCAAAGTGCGCCGCACAGACGACCAAGCCGTGCAAGTCTTTGAAGCGCTGGCTGCCAACCCTCAATGTGAACCGCGCTGGCTGCGGACTCTCGCGTTAATTTACGCCATCCGCCAGGAGTGGACAAAACTCAAAGCGCTGGCGGAACGTTTAGAAACGACAATCAAATAAATTTTTGGAGCGTGAATGAAGATAGCGATTGTAGGGGCTGGCTACGGCGGCATGGCTGCCGCGTATGATTTAAGCAAAGCGGGACATACCGTAACAATTTTTGAAGCGGCAGATGACGTGGGCGGGTTGGCAAGCGGCTTCAAGGAACCGCATTGGAACTGGTCGGTGGAAAAGTTTTATCATCATTGGTTTCAAAGCGACGCCGACATGCTGGCGCTCATCCGCGAGCTGGGGCTGGAATCCAAAGTTCACTTCCCGCGCCCGCTGACCGTCATGTTCTATAAAAATAAATGGTATCCCTTCGATTCAATTCTAAACGCGTTGAAATTTCCCGGCTTGGGATTCGGCTGGAATAAAATCCGCTTCGGATTCGTCGGGCTATATTTACGCCTCACCAAAAATTGGCGCGCCCTTGAAAAAATCACCGCCCACGAATGGATGTTGAAATACGCGGGCAAGCAAGTGTACGAACAAATGTGGCAGCCGCTGCTGGTGGGCAAGTTTGGACCCTTTTACAAAGATGTAAACATGGCGTGGATGTGGGCGCGCATTCATGCGCGCTCCACGCGGCTGGGAACGTTTGAAGGCGGCTTTCAAAAATTTGCCGACCTGTTTGCCGAAAAACTAAAAGCGCAGGGCGTCGCCATTCGATTGGGCGCAAAGATTCAGACCATCCAAAAAAATGCGGCGGGCTTAAACGTGGACGGTGAAGCCTTTGACAAAATTTTGGCAACCCTCTCGCCGCGTCAAATGGCGCAACTCTGTCCGCAACTTCCGCAAAATTATCTGCAAGGCTTGCTCAACTTAAAATCTATGGGCGCAGTGGTGATGACTCTCTCGCTGACGCAGCCGCTCTCGCCCGAGGGTTACTACTGGTTCAACGTGCCAAAAGCGGAGGGGTATCCCTTCCTCGCGCTGGTGGAGCATACCAACTTTGTTCCCAAAGAAAATTTTGGCGGCGACCACATCCTCTACGCCGGAGATTATCTCGAACTGGGTCACGAATATTTTTCCATGACGGATGAGCAACTCTTGGAGCGCTTTTTGCCCGCCTTTCAAAAATTTAACCCGAATTTTCAGCGTGAATGGATAAAAAAAATATGGGTTCATAAAACGCAATACGCGCAGCCCGTGCCGCTGACCGAACATTCTAAAAATATTCCCGCCATTCAAACTCCTGTGGAGGGGCTATTCTTCGCCTCCATGAGTCAAGTGTACCCGTGGGATAGAGGCACAAATTTTGCCGTGCAAATTGGGCGCAAAGCCGCCCGCATGATGATGCAATAGAAAGGAGAAGAAAATATGATTTCCCTCATTTACGTCAGCGCCGCCAGAAACTTGATGAGCGATGAAGACCTGCTCGACATTTTGCGCGTCAGCCGCGACAACAACGCGCAATCTCAAATTAGCGGCATGTTGCTCTATAAAGGCGGGAACTTTATGCAAGTGTTGGAAGGTCCCGAAGAGGCGGTGATGAATCTGTACGAAACTATCCGCAAAGACGCTCGTCACAAGGACGCGCATATTATTTCCAAAGAGAAGATTGCGGCGCGTCAATTTGAAGGCTGGGAAATGGCGTTCCACAATTTAGACAATCCCGCCCTTAAAAACGAGCCGGGTTTTAGCCAATTCTTGGAAGACGAATTCACTGCCGAAACTTATTCCCAAAACCCCCTGCGCGCCTATATTTTGCTGCTCACCTTCCGCGACAGCATGAGATAAAGCGCCGCTCTTTGCGGTAGAATACACTGTCAAATTTTTCCCGTCGAGTTTCGGCGGGCACCCATAGAATTAAGGAGAGTAAATTATGTTTCATACAATTATCGTAGCAGGCAATCTTGGCAAAGACCCCGAAATGCGCTACACCCCTTCGGGTCAGGCGGTGACTTCTTTTTCTGTAGCAACCAGCCGCCAATACACTGGCGCAAATGGAGAGGTTGTTAAAGAAACCATTTGGTTCCGTGTCTCTGCGTGGGGCAAAACAGCAGAAGTGTGCAATCAGTACCTAAAAAAAGGCTCAAAGGTGATTGTAGAAGGAAGACTAACGCCAGACAAAGCCACCGGCGGACCGCGCATTTGGACCAAGCAAGACGGCAGCGCGGGCGCATCCTTTGAAATCACTGCCGCAACGGTGCGCTTCCTTTCCTCCAAAAATGAAACAGCGGATGGCGGCGGCGCGGCGGCTATGAGCGGCGGCAACAACATGAACATGGTCGAAATTCCGCCCGAAGACGAAATCCCCTTCTAATTGATTTAGACCTGAAGCGCCTCCGCGTTTCAGGTCTCTTTATTCCCTATGACAACTCCCATTAAACCCCCAACCGCCGCTACCCTAGAACTGCCCGCAGATTTAGAAGTAGTGTATGCCAATCTGGCGCGCATCGCCCACTCGCCCGCCGACATTGTGCTGGACTTCGCGCATCTGCTCCCCGGCGAACCCCGCGCCAAAATTCGCTCCCGCGTGGTGATGACTCCGCTCAGCGCCAAATTGCTTGTGCGCGCGCTCACTGAAAACCTCGCCCGCTACGAAGCCGCCTTTGGCGAAATTCCCCTGCCGACCAGCAACACCCTCGCCGATAATCTCTTCCGCCCCTTTCAACAGCCGCCCGAACCGCCCAAAGAATAGCCATGCAAAAATTGGAATCTCTTGCCGAAGAAATTCGCAAAACGTTTGAGACGCGCACCGCCGCCCGCGATAACGCGCTGGCGCAGGCGCGCCAACTCACCCGCGCTTGCTCGCTTGCCATCCGCGCCGCGCACCGTCAAGAAGCCGAAGCGATGAGCGCTCAATTGCAAGAAGCCGCCCGCCTTGCCGATTCACTGCGCCAGTCGCTGGCTGCCCACCCCGATTTATTCTACGCGGGCTACACTCAAGACGCGCTTAAAGAATTTGTAGAAGCAAACGTCACCTGCGCCTTGATTCAAAATCAACCGCTACAAACGCCCGCCGACCTGCAAGTAGAACCCGCCACTTACCTCAACGGGCTGGCGGAAGTAGTCGGCGAACTGCGCCGCCGCGCGTTGGACATTCTGCGGCATGGCTACTCGCCGGAAGCCGAGCGCCTGCTCACTTGCATGGATGACATTTACGCCGTGCTGGTCACAATGGATTACCCAGACGCCATCACCAACGGGCTGCGCCGTCAAACCGACCTCGCGCGCGGCATCATCGAAAAGACTCGCGGCGATATGACCTTTAGCCTGCGCGGCGAATACTTAACCCAAGCCATAGATAAACTCAGCGCGCAACTTGGCGCGGGAGAAGAATCCAAATGAAAGGCGGCAGACGCTACCCGCTGGTCATTTACACCCACATGCTAGACCGCTGGCGTCCGTGGATTTTTGGCATTGGGCTGGCTCTGTTGGCTCTTGCCGCCGCCATGTATTTTTACGGCATGGAACAAACTCAATGGGTGACAATAGGCAGCATTGGAATTTTTAGCGCGCTTGCAAGCGTCTTTATGGCGCTGATTCGCAAGAGCGCGTATGCCCAGCCTTTTCCGCAATACCTGCGGCTTGCCACGCCGTTTTTGCGCTTGAATATTTCCTATAAAAGATTTCGCCGCACAACCTCTGTAAACATGGGCTTGCTCTTTCCACGCAACGCGGTTTCCAACTCGCAAGCGGAAGTCCTCTCTCAAATTGCGTCCATGACCGCCATCTTAATAGATTTGAACAAACTTCCCATGTCGCAATTTGCGTTAAAGTTTTTCCTCTCTCCGCTGTTCTTCAAAGACAAAACCCCGCACATTGTCATTCTTGTGGAAGATTGGATGCGCTTCAGCGCTGAATTAGAAAGTATGCGCTCCGGCGGCGGCGTGGCGAGCGCGCCTCAAAAAACGCGCAGTGATTCCATTTTGTCCAAATTGCCCTCAAAAAAATAAAAACCCGCTTGTGAAGATATTCACGTTAATTTGGTGACATTTGGGAATGTATAAAACGCCGCCTCTCTGCTACCATAGCCGGCGGAGACCTTACAACGAAGTTTCAACACTCTCCTTTGTCTCCTCCTTTGGCGAATGCCGCCGCCGGTTCTCTCCGGCGGCGGCGTATTTTAATCTCGGCGCTACAATTGACTTATGCAGTACCTCATAGACGGACATAACCTCATCCCCAAAATTGGGTTGCGCTTAGACGCGCCCGATGATGAAATGCAGTTGGTTCGCGTTTTGCAAAATTTTGCGCGCCTCAAACGTCACACGCTGGAAGTCTATTTTGACCGCGCGCCGCTCGGTCAGGCGGGCGCGCGCAAACTGGGAATACTCACCGCGCATTTTGTCCCCGCCGGGCGCACCGCAGATTCCGCCATTCGGGCGCGGCTGAACAGTATGGGCAAGGCGGCAAAAAATTGGGCAGTCGTTTCCTCCGACCACGAAGTGCAGCGCGCCGCTCAAACCGTACAAGCCGCTTTTATCTCTTCCGAAGAATTCTCTCAGATGATTCGCGCCGCTGCCGCGCCCGCCAAGTCTCAAACTTCCAATCAACCGCTTTCCAAACAAGAGGTGGAAGAATGGGAGCGGATATTCCGCGAGGGGAAAGGTTAATTCGGATAATTCTTATCTTATTTTAATCAAACTCAAAATGAACTGATGTATATTCAGATTACCGGCGCCTGCCCTCCCTTTTATTGGTATCAATGGCGTCAAAAGCTGCCGCTTGTTTAGCATGTCCCCCCCATGCTAACAGGCGGCAGGACTTTTTAATGAGCTTTTTTTGCGCGTGAATTAATCTTAACCAAAAAAATATGGTATAAAAATTTCACGTTCAGGGGGGAAGAAAAGTTTACATTTCGCAAAAGGAGAGCGCTATGAGCAAAACTGTGGTAGCCGCCGCGTTGGGCGAGTGTGTGCATGTGGCGGGCGTGATGAATTTCCTCCGACTGGCGGAGGCGGCTGGCTGGAAGACGGTATTCCTTGGTCCTGCTGTTTCGGTGGCGGATGTATTGAACGCCGTAAAACGCGAACGGGCGGACATGGTCGGCATATCGTATAGACTCACCCCCGAAACGGGTGAGCGCTTGCTGGGCGAGTTTGCCGAAGCCGCGTCTGATTTACACGAGCAGGGAGTTCGCTTTGCCTTTGCGGGTACGCCGCCGGTGGTGGAGCGCGTTGCCAAACTCGGATTTTTTGAGCAGACTTTTGATGGCAGCGAAAATGTAGAGGCGGTGATAAGTTATCTTAAGGGAGACAAAGCCAGCCCGAAGGGCGAAGCGGCGTTTCCGCAATCCACTGTGGAAAGAATCAAATGGAAATCGCCGTATCCCATTTTGCGTCATCATTTTGGACTTCCAACAATGGAAGAGACGCTGCGCGGCATTGAAAAAATTGTAGAGGCGGGCGCGTTGGATGTCATTTCACTGGGCATTGACCAAGACGCGCAGGAAAATTTTTATCACCCTGAAAAACAAGACCCAAGAAGAAAAGGCGCGGGCGGCGTGCCGGTGCGAAGCGAGGACGATTACCGCGCGTTGTATCAAGCCAGCAGGCGCGGAAATTTTCCGTTGTTGCGGACCTATTCCGGCACGGATGATTTTATTCGCCTCGCGGAGATGTATGTAGAAACAATCAACATTGCGTGGTGCGCCATTCCGCTGTTTTGGTTCAATCAAATGGATGGGCGCGGACCCTGGAATTTGGAAGGCTCTATCCGCGAGCATCAAAGCGTGATGAAGTGGTACGGCGCGCATAACATTCCTGTTGAGTTGAATGAGCCGCATCATTGGGGCATGAGGGATTCTTCGGATGTGGTTTTTGTGGTCGCTGCGTATCTTTCTGCGTATAACGCGCGCGCCTTTGGCGTGAGGGATTACATTGCCCAGTTGATGTTTAACTCGCCGCCGGGGCTTTCGGACGCGATGGATTTGGCGAAGATGTTAACGGTGATGAGGATGATTTCTCCCCTCGCCCGTTCTGGAAGAGGGGCTGGGGGTGAGGGTGAATTTCGCATTTGGAAGCAAACGCGCATTGGTTTGCTCTCTCACCCGTTGAATCCCAACGCCGCGCGCGGACATCTTGCCGCTTCCACTTATTTGCAAATGGCGCTGCGCCCCGATATTTATCACATTGTTGGGCATACGGAGGCGCACCACGCCGCGACTGCGGAGGATGTGATTGAAGCCAGCGGCATCGTCCGCCGCGCGATTGATAACGCACTGGGCGCGCCAGACATGACCGCCGACCCGCAGATTCAAGCGCGGGTGAATCAACTGGAAGAGCAGGCAAATGAATTGCTGGCGAAAATCCGCGCGTTGGGAGATTCCGCCGACCCGCTGACCGACCCCGCAGTTTTGACTCGCGCCGTAACTTCGGGCTTGCTGGATGCGCCGCAGCTCCGTAATAATCAATTTGCTTTGGGTCAGGTGAAAACGCGCATCGTCAATGGCGCGTGCGTGGAGGTTTAACGGAGTCCAACGACTCCCGTTGTTGGCGTTCCAAAGTCCAAAAGATATAAGGAGGCTTACCATGGCAAAAAAATTTGCGGTAATTGGGGCAGGGCATGGCGGCAAGGCAATGGCGGCGCATTTGGCGTTGATGGGGTTTGAAGTTTCGCTCTATAACCGCACCTTTGAGAGAATCGCCGTCATCAAAAAACGCGGCGGAATTGAGTTGGTGGAGAATAACGACAATATTCCGCACGGGTTTGGAAAACTGGCGCGGGTCACTTCGGATATGAAAGAAGCCATCGAAGGTGTGGATGTAATCATGGTCGTGCTGCCTTCTTCCGCGCACGCCGATATTGCCAAAATCATGTCGCCGCATTTGGCGGATGGGCCAATCGTTGTCCTGCATCCGGGACGCACTTGCGGCGCGTTGGAATTTTCCAAAGTGTTGCGCGATACGGAATGTAAAGCGGATGTGACCATTTCCGAAGCGGAGACGTTTATTTACGCCTCGCGTTCCGATGGTCCCGCGCAGGCGCGGATTTTTAGAATCAAGGAAGCCGTTCCGCTGGCGGCTTTGCCCGCTAACCGCACGCAGCAGGTTTTGGAATCTATCCATGAGGCGTACCCGCAGTTCATTGAAGGCGTGGATGTGCTGCACACGGGGCTGAACAACATGGGCGCAATTTTTCACCCCGCGCTGACTCTGCTCAACGCCGGATGGATTGAGGCAACGCATGGCGATTATCAATTTTATATTGACGGCGTGACGCCCTCCGTTGCGCGGATGTTGGAAGTGTTGGATAGGGAGCGCGTAACCGTTGCCTCGGCGGTGGGCATCCGCGCCCGCACCGCGCTGGAATGGCTGAAACTCGCCTACGATACAGACGGCGCGGATTTGCACGAAGCCATTCACAACCAGCCCGGCTATTACGGAATCAAAGCGCCGCCGACCTTAAATCATCGTTACTTGTTTGAGGATATTCCCATGAGCCTCGTACCAATTGCTTCCATTGGCAAACGCTACGGCGTGGCGGTTGGCGCAATGGAAAGCATGATAAAAATTGGCAGCATCATTCACCGCACCGATTACTGGCGGCGCGGAAGAACGGTGGAAAAACTCGGCTTGGAACAGTGGAGCGTCAGCGAGCTGACCCGCTTTGTGCAAGAAGGGAAGATTGATTAATACATAAAACCTGTCAGGTCTGTTAAAATTTTTTTTCTACGCTTTGCAACAAAAGAAATACAAGGAGTTTTTCGCCAATGTTTGATGGGTATGTTTGGGTTGGCTTGCCTGTGTTGGTCTTCTTCGCCCGCGTGGTAGATGTTTCACTCGGCACGCTTCGAATCATCTTCACTGCGCGCGGGCTGAAGCACATTGCCCCGCTGCTCGGCTTTGTGGAAGTCTTCATTTGGATTTCCGCTGTCGCGCAAATTACCAAAGGCGCGCACAACTTTATGGCATATTTGGGGTATGCCGCAGGGTTTGCTGCTGGCACATATTTAGGTATGTATATCGAAAATAGACTCGCTGTGGGCATGGTGGTGGTGCGCGCCATCCTGCCTGTGCGCGAAGTAGATGTGACTCTTGCATTGCGCGCGCGGGGTTATGGCTTTACTCTTGTGGAGGCGCATGGCTCGCAGGGCGCGGTGCATCTCATTTACGTTGTCGTCAGCCGCAAAAGACTGGCGGAGGCGCTGGAACTGATTCAATCCGCTTACCCTAACGCCTTTTACACCGTGGAAGAGCTGCGCGCCGTAGCGCATGGCGTATTTCCTTTTACTCAACAGGATGAGCCTTTTATTAAAAAGACTAAATAATTTTTTACCGAAGGATAATTATACTTTTCACTGTCTTCATGTTTCTTGCCGGACTCATTGTCCTCATTTACATGATTCTGCTCCTTACTAATGCAAAATTCCTCTACGAGGCGTTGAAAATTTTCTGCTCCCGTCAGTTTTGCCGCCCTGCTTGCGTTGGCTTGGCGTTCTCGCCGCCGTTGAAAAAAATCAGCGGTATACTTTTGGCACTTTTTTACGGAGGTAATATGACCGTTTCTACTTGCATGAAGCGTCAAGTCTTTTCCATCTCTCCCACTGCTACGGTGCGCGAAGCCGCCGCGTTTTTCGTTAAAAAACACATTGGCTTGCTGCCTGTGGTGGATGGCGAGAACAAACCCATTGGCGTAATTGGGATGCGCGACCTGCTTAAACTATCTATGCCAGACTTCGTCAATTTCGTGGCAGACGTGGACTTTGTGCAAGACTTTGGCGCAGTGGAAGATATGCGCCCCTCCGCGCGCGAGTTGAACAAAAGCGTTAAGAGCCTGATGCGCCCCGTGCTAACCGTAAAAGAAAATTGCGGCTTGCTGCGCGCTTACTCCTTGATGATGCAGCAAAAATTGCACGATATGCCCGTAGTCTCCGAAGAAGGCAAATTGGTGGGCATTACCTCCCGCGTAGATATTGGCGCGGCGATTCTTTCCACTTGGGAAAAGGCGGAAAAATGAATTGGCTTCATATCGGCGTAGCCAGCTTTGTATTTTTTGCGGGCTTAATCGTCATCTTCTCCGAAAAAATTCATCGTTCCATTGTCGCCACCTTGGGCGCGGTGACGATGATAGCCGCCGGAAAGGCGCTCGGCTTTTACTCGGAAGAACTCGCCGTAGAGGCGATAGATTTCAACACGCTGGGTCTGCTGTTGGGGATGATGATTCTCGTTGCCATGTTAGAGCCAACCGGCTTCTTTGAATATTTGGCGGTTTTGGCGGCGCGTTCCTCTCAAGGGAAACCGCTTCGCCTCTTTATTTTGCTTGGCTCCATCACGACCCTGCTTTCCATGCTATTGGATAACGTCACCACCGTTGTGCTAATTGCGCCCGTCACCATCCTCATCAGCGAAATTCTTGGCGTTAGCGCCCTGCCATACTTGATGACCGAAGCGCTGCTCTCCAACGTAGGCGGCGTCGCCACTTTGGTCGGAGACCCGCCCAACGTGTTAATTGGCTCGGCGGCGGGCTTTTCCTTCAACGACTTTCTTCTTTACTCCTTGCCCATTGTCTTATTCGCGTGGATGGGTTCGCTTGCCCTGCTGAGATTCCTCTTCAAAAAGGAACTTGCTAAACGTCCGCGCCGCAGCAAAGCGGTGATGCGCCTTGACCCCGCGCAATCGTTCAACCAGCCGGAAGCCGCCCGCCGCGTTCTCATTGTGCTGGGAGCGGCAATTTTATTTTTCTTCATCCATCATCTGCTGGGCGTAGAACCCTCCTTCGTGGCGCTCAGCGCCGCCGCTGTGGCATTGACGTGGGGACAGCCCGATATTCAAGAAATCTTAAAAAAAGTGGAATGGAGCGTCCTGCTTTTCTTCGGCTCATTGTTTGTCATGGTCGGCGGATTGGAACATTCCGGCGCGCTCGGCGCTTTGGTCGGTCTCTTTCAAGGCGCGGCGGCTATCCCGCCCGTCTTGTTTGGCGTGCTGGTCATTTGGTCGGTTGCGGCGCTCTCGGCGGTGGTGGATAACGTCCCCATCACCATCGCGCTGATTCCCGTTATCAAAGGATTGGCGGCAGGCGGAATGAACGCCACCCCTCTTTGGTGGGCGCTGGCGTTCGGCGCGGGTTTTGGCGGAACAGGCACAATCATCGGTTCTAGCGCCAACATCATTGTCGCCACCCTTTCCGAAAAAACGCGCGCCCCCATCACCGCCGCGCTGTGGCTTAAACGCGGGTTGCCTGTCTTGCTGGTTGCGTGCGCCATTGCCAGCGCTTTATACGCGCTGGCGTATCCCTTGTTTTAATTCTTTGCGGTTGAATCATCTTCTGACTTCTGATAATATCAAAGCCCAAAGGAGAGCCTTATGCAAACGCCCAGTCATCTGCTTTTGGTGGCGGTCATTCAAGACCAAGACCTGGATTCCGCAACAGAAATGCTGCAACACGTCGGCGCGTCTATGACCTACCTTTCCAGCATGGGAGGTTTTTTAGGCAGGCGCAACGCCACCCTGTTAATTGGGATTCCAGTGGAAAAACAACAAGACGCGCTCATTGCCCTGCACGATGCCTGTCGCCAGCGCATTGAATATATGACCCTCCCGCTGGAAGGCTCGCCCATGCCCATGCCCGCGCCCGTGCCGGTGACGGTGGGCGGCGCAACCGTCTTTGCGTTGCCAGTGGAATATTTTGAACAAATCTAAAAGGTAAAGGAAAAGCCGCCATGAAACTGATGATTATGATAATTAACGACCAAGACGCCGAACCCTTAACGCAAGCCTTTACCGCCGAAAATTTTCGACTAACGCGCATCGCCTCGACGGGCGGTTTTTTGCGGCGTGGCGTAGCGACCATGCTCCTCGGCATAGAAGACGACCAAGTGCAAGCCGCAGTCGCCATTGCGCGTAAAGCCATTCCCCATAGAGAAAACGAAAAACGCGCCACGCTCTTTGTTGTGCCAGTGGAAAACTTTGAACAGGTTTAACCTCTTTGCAAAAAATATCAAACGCCCGCGCCCTTGCAAACATTAACTGCAAGGGCGCTCCCTTTTCAATTTGGTTAACCCGAATTCGCCCAATTGGCTGTATACTCGCGCCTGCGAGGTTGCCATGACAGACAAAAAAGCCACATCTAAGCGCAAACCCAAAAAGACCGAGCAGGAAATTAAGGCGGGCGAGCAAAGCGTCGTAGTCGGCGGCGGCGTAACGGATAGCGCCATCATTCACGGAAACACCATTGTTCTCGCGGACCGTTTTTGGCGCGGATTAAAACCCGCCATGCCGGTGGAAAAACTGCGCGAATGTACCGCCGCCTATCTTGCCTACCTTAACGACCGCCATTACTACCTCAGCCTAAAAGGCATGGGCGTATCAGACCGCGTGCCGCTGCGCCTCAAACTATTGGATTTATACGTCCCGCTTAAAGCGCGGCTGGAACTGCCCGAAGGCGAAACCTGGAACCGCGACATCAGCCTTGCCGGAAGAGACGTGACCGATGACGAGCGCGAAAGACTCCACTTTGGCGAGCCAAAACCCCTGCTGGAAATTCTCAAAAAACATTCGGGCGTCATTGTGTTGGGCGACCCGGGCGCGGGCAAAACCACCTTTGTTAAATATCTTGCTTTGCGCCTCGCGCGTGGCGAGGGAATCAAAATTGGGCTGGATGACTACTTGCCCATCTTGCTGCCGCTGGCGGCGTTTGCCAACGCGCTGACCGCGCAAGATGTTCGCTTGGACGATTTCATCGTGGATTACTTCACCGGCATCGGCGCAGATTTGCCCATCGGCGACATGCTGCGCGAAGCCCTCAACGCCGGGCGCGCGTTGATTCTCTTGGACGGGCTGGACGAAGTGCGCGACCTCAACATTCGCAACACGGTGGTAGAGCGCGTTGTAGATTTCTTTGCCTTTCATCGCCGCAATGGAAATAAATTTGTGCTAACCAGTCGCGTGGTCGGCTATCGCGCCGTGCGCCCTTCCGCCGAAGACCTCATGGAATGCACCATTGTAGATTTTGAAGATGACGAAATTGAAGAATTCATTACCTACTGGACGACAGCGCTGGAAAAGCAAGCGCAGGGCAATACGCCCAGCGCCCACGCGGACGCGGAAAACGAACGCCGCGAGCTGTTAGAAGCCGTGCGACAAAACCCCGGCGTGCGGCAGCTTGCCTCTACGCCGCTGCTGCTGACCATCCTTGCGTTAATGAAGCGTCAGGGCGTTTCACTGCCGGAACGCCGCGTGCAACTCTACGACCAATATGTCAATACCCTGCTCTCCACTTGGAATCGCGCCCGCAGTTTAAGTGGACGCGCCCCCGGACGCGACATTGACGAGATTCAAACCCTGCGTATCCTTGCTCCGCTGGCGCTGTGGATGCACGAGGTTAGCCCGGGCGTAGGGTTGGTGGGGCGCGAAGATATGCGCCGCAAACTGGAAGAACTTTTTTTGGAACGCAGCGACGCCTCGCCGCATCAGGCGGCGCGTCAATTCTTAATTGACGTGCGAGAGTACGCCGCCTTGCTGTTAGAACGCGGACCCGGCGAATATGGCTTCATTCATCTCACCTTTGAAGAATACCTCGCGGCGGTGGCGCTGGCGCTCAAAGGGCAGGGAGACGCTCAACCCATCATAGAGACTCTCTCCGCGCATGTGGGCGAACAAGCCTGGCGCGAGGTGGCGCTGCTGACCATTGGTTATTTGGGCATTCGCCAACAACTGCCCAAAGTGGCGGGCGAGGTGGTCGAAGCGCTGGTTCAAAATCAACCCGGACCAGCGGGCGAAGCCGTCATCCTTGCGGGAGACGCCGTGTTAGATACCTGGCCCGGCGGCACGCCTCAGCCTAGCAAAGAGCGCGTGGTGGAAGCGTTGATTCACACCATGCAGGATTCTTCCATTCGCCCGGAATTGCGCCGCCGCGCAGGTTTACTGCTGGGGCGGCTCAAATGGCAGCCCGCCGATTTAGACCGCTTTGCGGAAATCCCCGCTGGTTCGTTTGAATTTGGCTTGAAAAAAGAATCCAAACAAATTCCATATATGTACTTCATTGGAAAATATCCGGTGACCAATATTCAATTTGCGCGGTTTGTTAAAGAGGATGGCTACCAAAACCGCGAACATTGGAGCGAAGAAGGCTGGGAGTGGCGCACGGGCAAATATGACTCGCGCACGATGGAAGCGGTGGCGCGTGATTGGCTTGAACATCGCCCCGCGCCCAAACGGAACGCGCCCTACTACTGGCACAGCATTGAACTTAGCAACCCCATTGTTCCGGTGGTGGGCGTGAGCTGGTTTGAAGCCGAAGCCTATTGCAAATGGCTCTCGCGTAAAATTATTGCCGTGCCGGAAGGCTACACCGTGCGCCTGCCTACCGAACTGGAATGGGAGCGCGCCTCGCGCGGCGAAGATGGGCGCGAATACCCTTGGGGCGAAGGCTTTGATAAAACCGCCGCCAACACTTGGGATAGCGAAGCGACTGGCGCAGGTTTGGGCGGCACAACCGCCGTGTGCGCCTTTCCACAGGGCGTTAGCCCGTCTGGCGCGTGGGATATGAGCGGCAACGCCTGGGAGTGGACTTCCTCATGGTATGACGAAGATAAAAAATATCGCATTGTGCGCGGCGGCTCGTGGATTGGCTATCAGTGGTTTGCGCGCTCCTCTTTTTGTAACTGGTCCACCCCGCTCATGTTTAATGATGATTTAGGTTTTCGCGTGGCGATAGCGCCCCTCACTCCTAATCCCTAAACCCCTAATCCCTAATCACCTAACTTAAGGAGAAATCTCATGGCAGGAAAAGACAAACAATCCATTCGCGCTGGAAACGGCAGCATTGTGGTGGGCGGCGATGTAAAGGGCGGCAACATCGTCATTGGAAACAACAACATCGTGGGCGCGCAAACGGTGAACATAGACTCCGTTTTTGAAAACATCTATCGCCGCGTGGACGAACAATCCGCGCTGACCCCCGCAAAAAAAGAGGACATCAAAGCCGAACTGGCGGAGGTAAAAACTGCGCTGGAACAGCCGCAGCCAGATGAGGGTTTTCTTGCGCGGCGAATGCGAAGCCTACAAAACATGGCGCCGGATATTGTGGACGTGACGATTGAACTGCTCAAAAACCCGCTAACGGGCGTTGCAGAAATAATAAAAAAAGTGGCGCAGAAAATAAAAGACAGCAAATAAAAAATTGGACAGGCTTAAGCCTGTCCAATTTTTTTGGGGTAAGAATTCCCGCGTTTTCTTCCTCTGTGTTAATACAAAAACTTGCAATAAGGAAACGCCATGAGTTGCGCTGACCAATATACCCCCATCTTACGGGCGCGCGGCTTGCGCGTGACTGCTCAACGGAAGGCAATTTTACACGCGCTATGTCATGCGGGCGGGCATCTTTCGCCGACCCAAGTTTTTGCGCGGGCGCGGAAAGATTATCCCCGTTTGACCGAGCCGACTGTGTATCGCGCGTTGGAGGAATTGACTGCAAAGAAAATGCTGCTCTCCGCGCATATTGGCAACGGAAAAATGGTCTATGAATTAGCCGAGCAGACGCATCATCATCTGATTTGCCGCGCTTGCGGCAAAAGCGCATCCATTCAATCGGCGGCGCTGGAAGCGCTGTACGCCCAATTGGGAGACTCTGCGGGCTACCTATTGGACGCAAGCCATGTGACCTTGTTTGGGCTTTGCCCGCAATGTCAAAAGAATTAGGCAGAAGGAAAATTTTTATGTTGTACTCTCCCGCTCCAATGCACATCCCCGATAATTTTTTAAGTCTCATTGTCTCTATTTTTGCGTGGCTCTTAACTGCCGCTTTGGTTGGCTTTGCCGTCTCTAAAACGAATCAATCGCTGGGCGAAAAACAAATTCCGTTAATGGGCGTGATGGCGGCGTTCATCTTTGCCGCGCAGATGATTAACTTCCCCGTGCTGGGCGGAACGTCCGGTCACTTGTTGGGCGGCGCGCTCGCCGCCATTGTGCTGGGACCCTGGGCGGGGATATTGGTGATGACCGCCGTCATCGCCGTGCAAGCCCTGCTCTTTCAAGACGGCGGGCTGGTGGTGATGGGCGCAAACATTCTCAATATGGGCATTGTCACCGCCGTGATTGGCTACGGCTTATATCGCGGGGCGGAAAAACAACCCAAGCCAATACAACTCGCCGTTACGGGGTTTGCCGCGTGGCTTTCCGTCATGGCTGCGGCGCTGCTGACCGCCCTCCAAATTTGGCTCAGCGGAAACGCCAGCATCTTCGTCATTCTGCCTGCCATGCTTTTTGTGCATACGTTGATTGGGCTGGGCGAGGCGCTCATCACCGTTGCGGCGCTTTCGTTCATTTTGCAAACGCGCCCCGACTTGCTGGGCGAGGATTCAGAATCGGCGAATGCCAGCCGCCATTGGGTTTGGATTGGCGGCTTGGTGGCGCTCGTGGTGGTCATTGCCTCGCCGCTGGCTTCTTCCAACCCAGATGGCTTGGAGCGCGTGGCGATAGACACGGGCTTTATGCGCCTTGCTTCCTCTTCGCCATATGAACTCATTCCCGATTACACGCTGCCTTTTTTTGGCGAGACGGCGCTTTCTACGGTGGTCTCCGGCGTCATCGGAATTGCCGTTGTGGCTGTCATTGTCACCCTCGTTGGGCGCGGGCTTAAAGCCGCCTCTCGCAAACCTTAACCCCGCAAACTCAGCTATGCACTTTGACGCTTTTGACCGTTACAACGAACGCAAGAGTTTTATTCATCGCTTAGACCCGCGTGTTAAAGCGGCGACTACCATTTTGTTTATCGTCTCCAATGCGCTGTTGCCCGATGGCGCTTGGAATGCTTTTTTTGCGGCGTGGATATTTCTGCTGGCGGGAAATCTTCTTTCGGATTTGGGGTTGTTCTACACCCTCAAGCGCTCGCTGATTGCTCTACCCTTTGCTTTAATTGCCCTCACCGCGCTTTTCTCTACGCCCGGAAATTCCCTGCTGCAAATTCCGTTCTTCTCATTAACCTTTGCCGTGACAGACGCGGGCGTTTTGCGCTTTGTGAGCATTTTCATTCGGTCTTGGCTTTCGGTGCAGATGGCAATTTTGCTTGTCTCCGCCACCCGCTTTCCAGATTTGATTCACGCGCTGGGTCACTTGCGCGTCCCCGCCGCGCTGACGACCATCATTGCCTTTTTGTATCGCTACTTATTTGTCTTGATGGATGAGGTCTATCGGCTATTGCGGGCGCGCGATTCGCGCGCGGCGGCGTTCAGCGGGCGCAAGGCGGGCGGTTCTTTGCTTTGGCGCGCGCGCTCCGCCGGCAACATGGTGGGACAACTTTTTTTGCGGAGCTACGAGCGCAGCGACCGCATTTACAACGCCATGATTTCACGCGGCTACGCCGGGCAACTTTACACGCTGAACCCGCACGAGATGAAAGCCCGCGATTATTTTACGCTGGCTGTTGCGCTGACGCTTTTATTTATTTTTCAATGGCTAGGGAGATTGTAAAACATGCCGATTACGCACATCACTTCAACCTATCATCCGCTGGAATGCGAAGGAGACGCGCTGGAAGTGAAAGACCTGCATTTTGCCTACCCGGACGGTCACGCTGCGCTGAATGGCGTGACGTTCAAACTATGCGCCGGAGATAAAGTGGCGCTGGTGGGTCCCAATGGCGCGGGAAAATCCACGCTGATGTTGCATTTGAACGGCATCCTCATGGGGCGTGGAGAGATTCGCGTGGGCGGCATAAACCTCACCCGCAAGAATCTGCCGCAAATTCGCGCCTTGGCGGGGCTGGTCTTTCAAAACCCGGACGACCAATTATTTTCCCCCACCGTTTTTGAAGATGTTGCCTTTGGACCTTTGCACATGGGCTTGCCGGAAGCGGACGTGCGCGCGCGCGTGCTTTCGGCATTAGAAGCGGTGCGGATGTCTGAATACAAAGACCGCCTTTCGCATCACCTTAGCGTGGGCGAGAAAAAGCGCATTGCCATTGCCACCGTGCTTTCCATGAATCCGAGCATTCTCATTTTGGATGAACCCTCCGCCGGTTTAGACCCGCGCGCGCGCCGCGCGCTCATCAGCCTGCTGCGCGAGTTGCCCATCTCCATGCTCGTCTCTACGCATGATATGGCGCTGGTAAAGGAACTCTTTCCCCGCTCCATTGTGATGGATGAGGGCAAAATTGTAGCGGATGGTTTAACGGCGGATATTTTAGGCGATGAGAAATTACTCTCCGCGCACGGGTTGGAAAAGCCCTAAACAAAAAGTTTTATTGCCGCAAAATTAGGCGTTCTCTGCCTTTTCATACCTTGCCGTTAATAACGGACAGTAGGCGGCTTCCGCTATTTCAGCGGTGATGTTGGGGGCGTAGATTTGCCGCAGCGACTTGGAACTGTACAGTGAACCCATGCACAGCAAGTCGTAATTTCCCTCTTTCGTTTCCGCTAAAATTTCTTCAATGATGTTTCCCTGCCGCGCCTTCACGCGGGCTTTTAGCCCATCTTCGGCGGCAATTTTTAATGTCTTGCGTAAGGCGCGCCCAACGGGCGTTTCGGTTTCTTCCAGACTTTGCCAGTTTTCTTGCATCCGCCGCGCAGTGGGGTAGTCTAAATCTACGGGCGGAACAATGTGCAGCAGGGTTAATTCGGCGCGCGTTTTCATGGCAATTTGCATGGCAAGATGTTCTGCGGTCACTTCGTAGCCCAGCCCGCCCACGCACAGCAAAATTTTCTTCAAGGGTAATTTGATTTGCGGAACGTACAAAATGGGCTGCGAGATTTCTTCCATCAAATGACGGATGGAGCGCCCCGTGACCCAACGCCGCAGTTGCGGACGCCCCAGCGGACCCAGCACGGTGATGTATTTTCCGCTTTGCGCTTTACGCGGAATTAAATCTTCGGCGTTGCCGTTTTCCACTTCCAACTTGTAATTCACATGGCGCAATTCAAATAGCGAGACGGCTATCTCAAACATTTCTTCCAATGGATGATGGTCGTCTATGGCGGCGGGGCTAATTTGTTCCGTCACGCCGAGCAGCGAGACCTTCAGCCCCAGGGCGCTTGCCAGCCATGCGCCATATTCAATGGCGGGCAGCCCGCCTTTAAACCCGTTGGTTGCTATTAATAATTGAGTCATCTTTCATCCTTGCTCTACCGAAATAAAAGGACGCCCAAAATGCCCGCGCCCAGCAAAACCAGCGGCGAGGGAATTTCAAACCACAGCGCCGCCGCGCTGAGCGCGCCAATGAGAATGGCGCGTTTATCTATCTTTTTTTTGCGTCCTACTTGAAATAAATCCCATGCCACAATGACGATGAGCGCCGCCACCGCCGGACTCATTCCCTTAACAAAGCCTTCCAGCCACGCCTCTTCTTGAAAGCGCTGCAAGACCGAAGCCACAATCAACATCATCACGGTGGGCGGCAGCATTGCGCCCAGCAGCGCGGTGAACACGCCCGGCACGCCGCCCGCCGCATAGCCCACAAACATCGCCAATTTGAGCGCTTCGCTGCCGGGCAGCACGTTAGAAAACCCCACCGCTTCCACAAAGCGTTCTTCGCTCATAATGTTTCCCACCGCTTCTTTGTACAGCAAACCCACCGAAGCCGGACCGGAAGGCGAAAGTAAATTCACCTTAAGAAACATCCACAATAAATTGAGCCAGACGGAAAGTTTTGCGCGCTTCATGGCGAGAAAAAAATAACGCCGATGATGGCGGCAAAAACAATCACCACGCGCTCCGGCGCTTTGAACCACATGGCGGCAAAACTTGCCAGCGCAATTAGCCAGCCCGCCCAACCGGTTGCGCCGCCTTTTTGAAAAATTTTAGCGGCGGTGAAGAGCATCAAAACGGCGATGGCGGGCGAAAGCCCTTCGATAAAACTGCCCACCCACGCCTCGCGGCGCAGACGGTGAAGAATCATCGTCACCCCCAAAATGATGAGCGTGGGCGGCAGAATAGAGCCAAGCAGCGCAATGAACCCGCCCGGAATGCCAGCCGCCGCGTAGCCTACATACATTGCCAGTTGCAGGGCGTCGCTGCCGGGCAACACCGAAGCAAGCCCCACCGCTTGCACAAATTGCGATTCGCTCACAAAACGCCCCACCGCTTCGCTGTATAACAGCCCCACAGAAGCCGGTCCAGACGTGCTGAGCAAATTTACCTTGATGAACGTCCAAAAAAGTCGAATGAGAAGTTCCACGAGCGCAAGTCTATCATTATTTTTTGCCTTGCGCTGCGCGGCGCTTTACGGCAAAATGAGCGCGTGAAAATTCTTGCCGTCAGCGACCAAGCCGTAGAGCGCGTGTACGCGCTCGCCGCCAATGGACATTTCCGCGATGTGAATTTAATTTTGGGCTGCGGCGACTTGCCCTATGAATATCTTGAATATCTTGAAACAATGTTGAGCAAGCCGTTGTTTTATGTGCCGGGCAACCACGACCCCGTTTACAACCCCGCCTATGCGCGCTCTTATGCCGAAGGCGGAATCAATTTGGATGGGAGAGTCCTTGCCGCCAATGGAGTTCTGCTCGGCGGGTTGGGCGGCTCTGTGCGCTACCGCCCCGACGGGGTGAATCAATACTCGCAAGGCAAAATGTACCTGCGGGCGTTGAATCTACTGCCCAAGTTGATTTTTAATCGCGTCCGCTACGGGCGCGCGTTGGACGTCCTCATCACCCATTCGCCGCCCTTTGGCGTGCATGATGACGATACGCAGGCGCATCGCGGGCTGCGCGCCATTAATGCGCTTTTGCGTTTTGCGAAACCGCGTTATCATTTTCATGGACACACGCACTTTTACCGCAACAATTTGGAAGACTCTATTACAACCTTTCATGGCGTAACGGTGATGAATATTTATCCTTATAAAATTATAGAGACCTAAAATGAGCAACGAACTGAACGAAAAAACCCGCGCTGACTTTGAGCGCGCGCGCTTCAAATCTTTTCTTCATCATGTCTGGGGAGTTATTTCCGGAAAGCCAACGAACTTGCTTTCTTATGACGAAGTGAAGGAAAAACTTCATATTGGCGGTCCGCTGTATCGCGGCGTGCAAACCGTGCAAGTGGCTCAAATTGTCGGCAGCCTAAACCGCTACCGCGACTTTGACCGCGCCTTTCTGCCCAAGCAAGACGAGCTGGCGGCGCGCTGGCAGAACATCAGCCGCGCATTTTACACGGATGTGAATCTTCCGCCGGTGGTTTTGTATAAAGTGGGCGAAGTCTATTTTGTAGTGGATGGTCATCACCGCGTTTCTGTGGCGCGCGAACAGGGGCAGGAATTTATTGAAGCCGAAGTGCGCGAATGCGAAACGCGCGTAAACATCACGACCAGCCTTAAGACCGAAGATTTGGAAATTTTGCACAGCAAAGTGAACTTTTTGGAGCGCACCGCGCTAGACCGTTTGCGTCCGGATGCGAATATCAAACTCACCATTCCAGACGGCTTTGACCGTATTCTGGAACATATTGCCGTACATCGCTATTTTATGGGGTTGGATTGGAAGCGCGACATCTCCGAAGAGGAGGCGGTTAATCACTGGTACGAGGCGGTGTACTTGCCCATCGTGCAAGTCATCCGTGAGAGCGAAGCGCTAAAAGAATTCCCCGACAAAACCGAAGGCGATTTATATCTGTGGGTCTTAGACCACCAGCATTATCTCGCCGCGCAAGAGGGCTTGCCCTTGGCGGCGCCGGACGAAGCCGCCAGAAAATTTATGGGCGTAGAAGAATAGAGCAGGCTTAAGCCTGCTCTATTCTTTCGTCTATTTTCCAAACCACATGCGCGCCAGTAAATTATCTTTTTTGATAAATTGATGAAATAACGCCGCGCCAACATGCAGCCCAATTAACGCAAGCAAACTCCATGCAACCAACCCATGCCCAATGCGCGGCGCATATTGAAAGAAATCCTGCGGGTAGGGTTTTGCGCCGTTAAAGATGGCGGGTAAATCTACAATTTGATACAGCCCCAGCCCGCTGACCGCCATGCCGAGCAACATCACATATAACAGAGTGTGCGTAGCCCGCGCCGCAAAACGCAAGAGTTTATTTTCCTCGTTGGCTTCGGCGGGCATTTTGAAGAAGAAGCGCATTGCCAGCCGCGAGAGCGTGAGCAGCGCAATCACGCCGCCGACCAGCATGTGCGTTTGCAGCATGGCGGGCTTTTGCGGGTCGTCCGCCGCTACGCCGGGCAGCAAAAACATGCCCGCCGCAATTGCCATCAAGACGACTAGCGCCGTCAGCCAGTGAGCCGCCACATGCGCCGGATGATACCGCGTAGGAATCGATTCTGTCATAGTGCCTCCAATAAAGCGATAATTTTTTACGGCGTTTTTGGGGTTCGTCCAAAAGCCAGCCGCTCCCCATTTTTGCCGCGCCGACCTACGCATGGCATTATAATCACTCCATGAGCGTTTTTACGGATAAAAAAATTCTGTTGGGCGTTAGCGGCTCTATTGCCGCTTACAAAGCCGCCGACCTCGCTTCTAAATTGACTCAATCTGGCGCGCAAGTGGACGTCATCCTCACCCGCGCCGCAGAGCGCTTCGTCACGCCGCTCACTTTTCAATCAGTCACTGCGCGGCGCGTATATGGCGATGACGACCTGTGGGGGCGCGAAGCGCACGTTCTGCATGTTCAACTTGCCAAAAGCGCCGACTTGTTCGTCATTGCGCCGTGTACCGCCAACACCTTGGCGAAACTTTCCAATGGATTTGCCGATAATTTATTAACCGTCTCCGCCCTCGCCGCGCAATGCCCGTTGATGATTGCTCCCGCAATGGATGGCGGCATGTGGGCAGCGCCCGCCACGCAAGAAAACTTAAAGCGGATGATTCAACGCGGAACGCGCATTTGCGGACCCGCCAGCGGACACCTTGCCTCTGGTTTGGTCGGCGCGGGCAGAATGCTCGAACCCGCCGAACTGCTTGGGCGCATCCGTTTGGAATTGGGCAGGCGCGGAATTTTGGCGGGCAAAAAGGTGGTTGTCACCGCCGGAGGAACGCAAGAAGCCATAGACCCTGTGCGCGTGATAACCAATCATTCCTCCGGCAAGCAGGGCTACGCCTTGGCGCAAGCCGCGTTAGACGCGGGCGCGGAAGTCTGCCTCATCACCGCGCCGTCTTGCCTTACGCCGCCCGTTGGCGCTCGCGTGGTGAAGGTTCGCAGCGCGGAAGAAATGCTGCGCGCCGTGTTGCAGGAAACTGCCGACGGGTTGCTCATGGCTGCCGCCGCCGCCGATTTTCGCCCGAAGTCTGCCGCGCCGAATAAACTCAAAAAGCGGGACGGAATCCCGCAAATCGAATTAGAATCCGCGCCAGATATTTTGAAGACGTTGGCGGAGTTGGATTCTCCGCGTTATCGCGCCGTGTTTGGTTTTGCCGCCGAAAGCCGCGACTTGCTGAACAATGCCCGCGAGAAATTAAAATCGAAGCGTCTGGATTTAATTGCCGCCAATGATATTTCTGCGGCGGATGCGGGCTTTGGCGTGGAGACGAACCGCTTGACGCTTTTGTTTGCGGATGGAACAAGCGAAGCCCTGCCGTTGATGAGTAAAAGCGCGGCGGCAGATACATTGATACAATATCTCGCAAGACGATTGGAGCAATGATGCGCGTTTTAGTGATGTCGGATGTTCATGCAAATTACACAGCCCTGCAAGCGGTTTTGCAAGACGCGGGCGAAGTAGATGAGACTTGGTGTCTGGGAGATTTAGTGGGTTATGGTCCCGACCCCAACGCTGTGGTGGAGGAGATAAGCGAAATTCCAAACCTGACGTGCATGATGGGTAACCATGATATTGCCGTCACCGGCAAAATGCCCTTTGATACTTTTAACAATGACGCGCGCGCCGCGTTGATGCACCACGAAAAAGTGCTGACCGCCACCAATATGGATTTTTTGCGCGGGTTGCACATGGCTACGTTTGTGCATGAGGGCGTAACGTTGGCGCACGGAAGCCCCCGCGACCCGCTGTGGGAATACGTCATCTCTGCGATGGTGGCGCGGGTCAATTTTTCTTACTTTGAAACGCAGGTTTGTTTTGTGGGGCATTCTCATGTGCAGGGGCTGTTTGAGTACAACGCGCAAAATGACCGCATTGTTCACCGCCAACCTACGCTGGATAAAAAAATAAAACTCAACAGCAAGATGATTCTTAACCCGGGCTCGGTGGGGCAGCCGCGTGACCGCGACCCGCGCGCGGCATACGCCATTTATGACGCGCTCGATAATAGCTGGACGCCGCGCCGCGTGGAATATAACATTGCGGCAGTGCAGCAGCGCATCCGCGAGGCAAAACTGCCGGAGAAACACGCCTTAAGACTTGCGGAAGGCTGGTAGCGGCGGGAACTTTGGCGGCTGTTTTTTCGTCTTTGGAGCAAATTCCAAAACGGAATGAAATAAGGAGAAGAGATGATGAAACGATTTTTGCCCTTTGCGCTTGTTATCGCCGCGTTGATTCTTGCCGCCTGTGGCGGCGCTCGCTCGGAATCAATTTCCTCTTATGATATGGCGGGGGGCGCGCCGGAAGCGCCCATGTACGCCCTGCCGCCTGCGGATGAATTTGCCGTCTCTGGCGAGGTTGCCAACCGCGCCGCCGATTCTTCCGTGCCGGCTACCAGCGTGGAGCGCATGGTCTTAAAGAACGCGCAACTTTCCATTGTGACGGCGGATGTAGAGGCGCGGATGCAGGCGGTTCAAATTTTGGCGGAGCAGATGGGCGGCTTTGTCGTCTCCTCCAATCTTTATGAAAGTTACGCCAGCAATAACGTCTCTGTGCCAGAGGCGCAGGTGGTTGTTCGCGTTCCCGCCGAAAAGTTGGACGAAGCGCTGACGAACATCAAAAAAGACGCGGATGAAGTGAAAAGCGAAAGTAAATCCGGCGAAGACGTCACCGCTCAATATGTGGATTTACAATCGCGCCTCAAAAACTTGCAAGCCGCCGAAGCGCAATTAGATGAAATTATGAAGCGGGCGCAGAATACCGAAGATGTGGTAAACGTCTTTGATAAACTCACCTACTACCGCGAACAAATTGAACTCGTCAAAGGGCAAATGAAGTATTACGAAGAATCCGCCGCGCTTTCTTCTATTACGGTAACTATCATTGCCGCAGAGAAAGAAAAGCCCATAGAGATTGGCGGCTGGAAACCCAGCGGCGTGGCGCGTGAAGCCATTCAAGACCTCATCTACTTTTATCAAGACTTTGTAGATTGGCTCATCCGCTTTGTGATTTACACCCTGCCCGTCCTCGTTACCCTTGCTATTCCGCTGTATCTCGTCTTCCTTGCGTTGCGCGCCGTTTTTCGCTGGCTCAAACCCAAAAAGAAAGCCGCGCCGCAAGTGGAGCCTGCTCCTGTAGAGAAAAAGTAAAACGACTACGCTCCGAAGCCTTAAGAGGCTTCGGAGTTTTTTTATTGGGCATGTATAATCAGAGACATGGATTCTTTGACCCGCGCCGCCGCCGAACTATTCAACCTCCGCTTGACCGAAAAACAAGTCCGCGCCTTGATGATATACGAGCGCGAACTGTTGCTCTGGAATCAAAAATTTAATCTCACCGCTATTCGAGACGTAGAATCGATTCGCGTTAAACATTTCCTCGATTCCTTCTCCTGCATCTTAGCGTGGAAAAATTCCCCGCCCGCCGCGTTGATAGATATTGGCACGGGCGCGGGCTTTCCCGGCATCCCGCTTAAAATTCTCTACCCCGCCATGCGGCTCACGTTGGTCGAATCGGTTGGCAAAAAGGCGAACTTTTGCAAACACATCATCCAAACGTTGGAATTGGAACGCGCGCAAACCATCCACGCCCGCGCCGAAGAAGTCGGGCAGCAGCCCGAACACCGCGAACAATACGACTGGGCGGTAGCGCGCGCGGTGGCGAACCTTAACGCCCTAAGCGAATATCTACTGCCGCTTGTTAAACTAGGCGGAATGGCGCTGGCGCAAAAAGGAGAAACCGCTCCCGTAGAAGCGCAAAATGCGGAACGCGCCATGCGCCTGTTAGGCGGAAAACTAGAACAACTCATTCCCGTGCAACTGCCGGGCGTCGCCGAAGAGCGCTACCTTGCCCTCATCAAAAAATTTGCCGCCACGCCGCCCAAATATCCGCGCAAGCCGGGCGTCGCCGCAAAAATGCCGCTGGCTTAAACGATGAGCGCCATCTTCATCACCGGCGGGTATGGTTTTTTAGGACAATACATTACGCAAGCCATGCGCGCCCGTTTTCCGCAAGACGAGCTGCGCGTTTTAGTTCGCTCTCCCCGCAAGACCTTTCTCAATTTGGAGGCGCTGCCAAACATCCAATGGCTGCGCGGAGAATTAACTCAGCCCGAAACCTTTGCCCGCCATGTAGAAGGCGTTGAGACCGTCGTTCATAACGCGGCGATGGTTTCCTTTTCCCCTGCCGAGCGCAAAAAAGTTTTCGCCTCCAATGTCATCGGTTCGCGCAACCTCGCGCAAATTGCGCTGCGGGCGGGCGTTAAAAATTTCATCTTCATCAGTTCCATCTCGGCGATGGATTTTCGCCCGCCGCTGCTAACAGACGAGACCTTTTTGCCCGACCTTGTCCGCAAAGAAAAAAATGATATTTACGGCTACACCAAAAGATTGAGCGAAATAGAACTGGCGGAAATGAAAGACGACTTGCGCGTCATCATCCTTAACCCCAGCGTGATTCTTGGACCCGGCTCGGAGCGCGTTAGCGCGGTGATAAACGCCATAGATAAATTCCCAATTTTGCCGATGATGAATTACATCAACGCTTTTGTGGACGTGCGCGATGTTGCCCGCGCCGTAACGCTCGCGGCGGACTACGGGCGCAGCGGGCAGCGCTATCTGGTCTCTGCCCACAATGCGAGTATGCTCGACTTCACCCGCAGCGTGGCGCTTCATTTGAAAAAAAAGACGCGCGTTTTTGCCGTCTCTCCGTTGGGGTTAAAAGCCGCCGACTCCGCAGTCGCCTTGCTGGACGCGCTCCATCTTAACCCCGGACTTCGCCGCCCCGCCGAAATGAACATAGATAAACCCTGCTCTCACGAAAAAATTAGCGCGGAGATGGGCTGGCAGCCTCAATTCTCGCTGGAAGAATCCATCCGCGATTCGGTTGCTTATGCGCGCAATAAGAAATAAAAAGCGGCGCAAGGTATACCTTGCGCCGCTTTTTGTCGCTTAATTCTTGCGGGTTATTTATAGCCAAACTGTTTGAGCATGGCGGGGTTGTTGCGCCAGTCTTTGGAAACTTTGACGCGCAATTCCAAAAAGATTTTGCGCCCGCCCATGGCTTCAATTTCTTTCCGCGCCGCGCTGCCAATGGCTTTGAGCATTTTTCCGCCTTCGCCGATGACAATGCCCTTGTGAGAATCCCGCTCTACGAAGATGGTGGCGGCTATGTAGGCGTTGCCGTTTTCGCGTTCGGTGAATTCGTCCACGCGCGTGGCGAGGCTGTGCGGCACTTCGTCCCGCAGTTGTAGCAGGCACGCCTCGCGGATGAGGTCGGCGGCGATGTCGCGCTCGTAGAGGTCTGTAATTTGCTCGTCCGGGTATTCCGCCTCGCGTTGGGGCAGCAGCGCTATGAGCTCCGCAGTTAATTCGCCCAAGCCAATGCGCCGCGCCGCAGAAGCGTTCAACGGGCGGGCGTTGGGCAGCAGGGCGGTATATTCTTCGGCGCGGAGCGTCTGCGCCTCAGGGGAGATTAAATCCGATTTGTTGAGCAGGATGAGGGTCGGCGTGCGGCGCGATTTTTCTTTGAGCAACGCGGCAATTTTTGCGTCTTCTTCGGTGGGCGCGGAACTTGCATCCGCCAGCCAGAGAATGACGTCCACGCCTTGCAGCGCGTCTTCCGCCTCTGTGTTGAGAAATTCTCCCAGTTTGTGTTTGGCGTTGTGAATGCCGGGCGTATCTACAAAGACGAGTTGAGCGTTTTCGAGAGTCAAAATTCCCAGCTGACGTTTGCGCGTGGTTTGCGGGCGCGGCGAAACCGCCGCAACCTTTTGCCCCAAGAGCGCATTAATCAACGTGGATTTGCCCACGTTGGGGCGACCCACAACGGCGATGAATCCGCTGCGATGATTTTCTTCCATTTGATTTAGACCGTTCTCTCGCGCATTGCCGAGCTCAAATAATCCATACTGGCGACCACCACCGCAATGGCGAGCATTTGCGCGGAGGCTTGACGGTAGTTCAGCAGGTTGATGTTTTGTTGCAGCAAAAAGCCAATGCCGCCGCCGCCCGCAAAGCCGATGATGGTGGACATGCGGACGTTAATATCCCAGCGGTACATGGTGTAAGAAATAAAGGGCGGAATGATTTGCGGAATGACGGCGTAGATGATGGTTTGCAAACGGTTCGCGCCGGTGGCGGTCAGCGCCTCAATGGGTCCCGCCATAATGGACTCCACTTGTTCGGAATACAACTTTGCGTTAGAGGCGATGGTATGCAGCGCCAGCGCCAACACGCCCGCAAAAGGTCCAATGCCGACCCAGACGGCAAACACAATCACCATCACCAAAGATTCAATGGAACGCAGCGCGTTGAAGATGGTTCGCATGGCGGCGTAAATTGCCAATCCAATGGGCAGCGTGGAGTTGCGCGAGAGCGCGCCAGCAAGCGCCAAGCCCGCCGCGCCGCCTGCAATGGCGGGCAGGGTAAAGGTATAGAAGGGGGTTTCTAGTTGATAGAGCCAATTAATGCCCGCGCCAATGAGCGCAAAAAAGACCGCGCCCGCCAGCGCTCCCAGAAGGAGGTTCAGCGCGCGGTTCACGACGGGCGAGGTTTTCTCCACCGCCGTCTGACCGATTCTCCCCGCAAGGTTGCCCGCTATGCCCGCTCCGGTCAGCGCGCTTAATAAGGCGATGCTTGCGCGTAAAATCTCTCCAAGATTGGAAATAAATTTCCCTAAAAAGCCAAACTCGCCCAGCGCAACCGCCAGCGTTTTTCCAATCTGCATGGTAAGGTTGGACACCATGAATAAGAAGAGGATGCCCGCCAGCGCCGCCAGCGTCAGCGCTAAAACGCGCAGCGCGCGTTTGCTCAGCGGGGGCGCAGATTCTTCTACGGGCGGCAGCGCCCAGCGCGCGATGAATAAAATCAACACGGGCAAAAGCGCCGCGCCCGCAAGGTTTGCCAGCGCGTTGCTTTCCATCGTCAAGCTGAGTTTGCCAATGGCGGCGCTGACCTGCCCGCCCAAAAGCAACCCAAGAGGAATGAGTAAAATTCCCAGCGCTACGCTGGTGAGCGGGCTGGTGATGGGCGACATGATATTCTTTGCGGCGAGAAAACTCAACGGCACGGCAAAGAGAATGCCGAAGGTGGTCGCCAGCAGAGCGAGGAAGACCGTCTCTACAATTTTGTCCCATGTCTCCAATGCGTTGCGGCTAAAATACGGCGCGCCCACTGTGCGGCGCGTAATGGCGCGGATGGTTTGCGTTTCTTCGCTGGGACGTTTGGGCAGGCTGGTGTGGATGAGGAAATGTCCGCTCGAATCGGTTTGGATGTTTTCCATCTTCAAAGATACGCCGCTCGGCGGAATAAAATTGAGCGGTCCATTGGTGTTCGGTTCAAAGTTGAAACCTTCAATGGTTACATCCGCTTTGGGTTCGGCGCAGGGCGGCGTGACAAGGATGTACGGCGCTTCGGTATTGGGCGTGTAAGTTGCCGCGCCCGCCGCCGGACATGGAATTTGCACGGGCGCTTCTACAACAAATTCCTCTTTATCGTAGGCGAGGATGTCTGGCTTCGCCAGCGCGCGCAAAATACGGACAAAGCGCTCCTGCCGAATGGGGTCGCTGGTTTCTTCCAAACTGACTTTGGTCACTTGAAAACCGTAGGCGTAAATGACGAGCGCCAGTAAAACAGCCAAGCCCGTCAGAAACGAACGCAAAGGGGATTTTTTTTTGTTTTCCATCTTTCTCTCCTTTTACCCTACGCGCTCGGCGTCCTTGCCGTAAATCTCTTTGAACTTTTTATCGTCAATGTCTTTGGGCAACCCGTCAAAAACCAATTTACCCGCGTTCAGCGCCACCACGCGGTCTGCGTAGCGATGCACTAAATCTAAAAAGTGTAAACTGCACAAAACCGTTACGCCGTCTTCTTTATTGATTTTTTCCAAATGCTGCATAATGCTGTGCGCCAACACCGGGTCCAGGCTGGCGACAGGCTCGTCCGCGAGGATGATTTCCGGGTCTTGCATGAGGGCGCGGGCAATGCCCACGCGCTGCTGTTGCCCGCCGCTGAGCGCGTCTGCGCGTTGGCTGGCTTTATCGCCAATGCCCACGCGCTCCAACTGCTTGCGCGCCTTTTGAACATCCTGCGGAGGAAAACGGTTGAGCAAACTCCACGCCGGATTGATGTAGCCTAGCCGTCCGGCAAGCACATTGGTCAGCACGCTGGAACGATGCACCAAATTGAAATGTTGAAAGACCATGCCAATTTTGCGGCGGACGCGGCGCATTTCATCCCCGTTGGCGCGGGTGACGTCTTGCCCGTCCAGCAGAATCGTCCCGCTGGTGGGTTCAATTAGGCGGTTGATGCAGCGCAGCAAAGTAGATTTGCCCGACCCGCTTAACCCAATGACCGCCACAAATTGCCCGTTAGGCGCGTCAAAGGTCACATCATCCAGCGCCTTCACGCCGCCCGGAGAATAAACTTTTGTGAGATGTTGAATTTGCAGCATATCCGTTTCCTCAGACCAGCCGACCAGCCGACTAGCCGACCAGAAGACCAGAAGACTAGAAGACTAATTAACCAACTCCGCCACGCTGTTGCCATACGCCAGTAGCGCCTTCACCATCTCCGGCGAGCGTCCCTCGGCGTACACGCGCAACACGGGTTCAGTTCCAGAAGGGCGAATTAGCAACCACGAATCATCCGCCATGATGTACTTTACGCCATCGCGCTGACTGACCTCGCTCACTTTTTGTCCGCCAATTTCGGCAGGCGCGCGTTGCGTGAGAAAGTCGGTCATCTCCGCTTTGGCAATCGGGCGGCTGAGGCGTAAATCCACGCGCTCATAGTCGGCGGGACCCACATCCGCCAATAGGTCGTCCACCATCTCGCGCAGTGATTTTTGAGCGGCGGCAACCATCTCCACGAGCAGCAATCCCATAATAGGACCGTCTCCTTCGGGGATATGTCCCTTAAAGGAAATGCCGCCGCTTTCTTCGCCGCCAATGAGAACGTCCTCGCGCATCATATAATCCGCAATGTGATTAAAGCCCACCGGCGTTTCATGCACGGTTAAGCCGTAACGTTTTGCCAGTCGGTCAATCATGCGCGTGGTGGAAACGGTTCTCACCACCGAGCCTGTCCAGCCGCGCCGCTCTACCAGATACTTCAACGCCAGCGCCATAATTTTGTGCGGGTCCACAAAATTGCCGTGTTCATCCATTGCGCCAATGCGGTCGGCGTCGCCGTCTGTTACCACGCCAAAATTGCCCATGCCGGAGCTAACCGCCGCCGAGAGCGCGCCGAGATTTTTTGCAATCGGTTCGGGATGAACGCCGCCAAAGCCCGGATTCATCTCGCCGCGAATTTCGGTAATTTCGCAGCCTGTGCCTTGTAGAAAAGATTTAATCACCCCGCGCCCAGAGCCGTACATTGCGTCCACCACAAAACGCTGCGGGTTCTCCGCAATCACATCCGTTTTGATTAATGTCCGCAGATGGTTAAAATAATCGGGCAGGGGGTTAAAGCGCTGAATCAGATTCGCTTCGCGCGCTTTTTTGAAATCCATCAAATTAGGACCGCGCGCCTGCTCTTCGTTATCGTTGATGTAAACTTCCACGCGGCGGCATTGCTCCGAAAGCGCCGAGCCGCCAAACGCGCCTTTTAACTTTACGCCGTTATAGCGCGGCGCATTGTGCGAGGCGGTAATCATCACGCCCGCAATGGCGTGATGAAACTTCACCGCAAAAGAAATGGCGGGCGTGGGCGAATCGGACTGCGCCAGCAGGACGATAAATCCATTGGCGGCAAGCACCCGCGCCACCTCGCCCGCAAAACGGTCTGAAAGAAAGCGCGTATCATAACCAATCACAATTTTTTTGCGGTCCACATCGGGCGAGTTATCCCACTGCTCCGAAGCCACCGCGTCCGCGATGGCTTGCGACACCATGCGTAAATTGCTGAACGTAAACGAATCCGAGATGACGGCTCGCCAACCATCCGTTCCAAAATGAATGGGCATAGAAAGTCTCCAAAAAAAGCGTTAAGGCGCGGGCGTAACGCCGCCGTTTAACGCGGGGTCTGTGTAAGATACCGCCGAAGCCAGCAGCCAGCCTTCAATGCGCCGCCCCTGCACGGTGACAATTACGCGCAGCCACTCCGCGCCATTGACTGTGCGCGTTTCGGTTTGCGCTTCCACCAGCGTTCCATTTTCTAACGGCAGAATGTATTTGCCGTTGGGCGTTTGGCGAAGATTCGCCACGCCGCCTTCATCCAATTTGATGATTCCTATCACTGGCTGTTGCGATGGCGTAACGCTGACCGCTGCGCTCAACGGGCTGGGCGTTTCGGCGGTGGCGGAAATTTCCACAGTGGGGGTATTTGTCTGGGCAGGCAAAAATGTGACGGTGGGCGTAAAGGTTGCCGTTTGGCTGGGACGCAGTGTGGGCGTGGGCGCGGCTGTCCATGTGGAGGATGGGGGAATGTTGGACGGCGTAGAAACAGGCGCGAGGGTAAGGGTTGGCGCGGCGGGCGGCTGCGCGGGCGCGCTGCCGCCGCTCATCAAAATCATTAATGTGATGGAAGAGAGAACAAGCATCAGCAAGGTTAAGCCAATGCCCATGAGCGTTGGTTTTAATTTGAGCGCAAACAGGGTCATTAGCCCCAGTAGGCTGGCAAGCGCAAAATGCACTACAAAGACCAGCAGCCCTTGCGGGAAAATTCCCTCTACGCCAGAGCCAAGCCCAAAGCCTCCGGCGGCAATGGGCAGGTAAAACGCATAAGCAATGAGCACGCTGGGCAGGTAGGGTTTTTCTTCGGAACGGACGAAGGAGATGACCAGCGCTACCGCGTCTATGGCGAAGACGATTAATGCGGGCAGCCAAAGCCGCGCATGGATAAAAACATTGGTGAAGGTGAGCGGTAGAAAAAGCCGCGCCGCAAAACCGCTGAGCGCGCTGCCAAAAAAGACCATTGCGCCGCCAATCAGCAGCGCCATAAAGGTCTCAAAGAAAAAACGCGGCGAACTGGTGAAGATGGATAGCAGCAAGCCCACCCAGGGAGTCATGATGGGCGCGGCGAGAATGCCAAGCAGAATGACGACTTGCGAGTCGAGTAGAAATCCCAGCCCAACGATAACTCCGCAGGCGAGCGAGAGGACGAATAATTCCAGCGATGGGTAGGCGCGCCGCGCCAGCGCGGCGATGAGCGCGGCTTGTCCTTCCGCGTTGGCGGGGAACATGGCTTGCCGCGCGGCGCGCCTGCGCCGCGCGCGCGCGCCGGAAGATTCTGGGGTTAAGTTAGCGGGAGATTCTGGGAGGGACATATCGCGGGTTATTATACCCGCATGGAAAGCGCTTACAGTAATTTTTTCAATACAGAAAACGGGGAGTCGTTCTCTTCTTGCTTATGACCGCAGTCTTTTTCGTTGAGGTTTTGCCCGCATTCAATGCACAAGCCTTGACAGTCTGTTTTGCAAATGGGGTTGATGGGAATTTCCAGCAGGGCGTAATCGCGCAGCAGTTCGGCGAAGTCAATGTGACCATCTTCCGGCAGAATTAAACCGGAGTCTGTGACGGAACGCGAGTCGAAGGCAAAGAGCTCGCTGAACGACCAGCCGAGACGGTAATCAAAATCCGTCAGGCAGCGGACACATTGCAAAGTGGTCAGGGCGGAAAAATCCGCTTGCGCGAAGAGTCCTTGCGGGGTGCGGGAAATGTTGAGGTTGCCGGAGAGTTCGCGCAGTTCAAAGTCTTCGCCCAGTTGAATTTTGTCAAACTCAAAGGGGAAGTCGTGATTGCGCCCAATCTCTTCATGGGCGATGAATCCAACGTTAATGCGAAAGGGTTTGCGAGGATTGGTCATAGGAAATTAATGAACTAGCGGACTAGCGGACTAGCAGACTAGCAGACTAGCAGACTAGCCTATATCTTTCTATCTACAATATATTTTGCCAAATTTTCCAGCGCGGCTCTTTCTGGGCAGGCGCGGAAGGCGCGTAAGCAGGCGAGGGCGCTTTCAATGTGAAGTTCGGCTTCGCGCATGGCTTGTTTTATACCCGCGCTGGCGCGGATGTTCGCCACCAGTCGATTCATGTTTTCGGTATGCGTCCAGCCGCCGTTAGGCAGCGATAGCACGTCCTCGTCTTGCGGGTTGGCTTCGGCGTAGTAGATGGCGGGCAGAGTCGCCAGCCCGTTGAGCAGGTCGGAGCCGAGCGGTTTGCCTACCGCCACTTGGTCGCCGTTGAAGTCGAGGATGTCGTCCACAATTTGGAACGCCATGCCAATTTGGTAGCCAAAGTCGCGCATGGATTCGGCAACTTCTTCGCCTACCGGGCTGACCATAGCGGCGGCGCGGGCGGTCATTTCAAACAGTGAGGCGGTTTTGGCGTAGATGCGTTTGTAATAGTTTTCGCGGTTGACGAGTCCGCGCGAGGCGAACATTTGCGTCAGCTCGCCGTTTACGATGATGGCGAGCGTTTCGGAAAATAATTTCATCAACGGCAGGTGGTCGGTTTCGGCGGCGAGTTTGGCGGCGCGGGCGAAGAGAAAGTCGCCCGTCAGCACGGTGGCGGGCGGCGACCAACGCGCGTTCAGCGTTGCCATGCCGCGCCGCAGCAGCGCGCCGTCAATCAAATCATCGTGAACTAAGGTGGCGGTGTGCAATAGTTCCACCGCCGCGCCCAAGGTGATGGTTTTTTCCTGCGGCGCGCCGAGCATATTGCCCACCAGCAGGCTGAGCGTGGGGCGCACGCGCTTGCCGCCCGCCGACATTAAATGGTCTAAGGCGGCGCGCAAGTCGGCATGAGATTCGTCCGCTTGCGCCCGCATTCGTTCTTCAACAAGTTTGATTTCTTCTGCTACGGGTGAAAGGAAAGATACAGCGTTCAAGTCAATCTCCCCATGCAAAGAGCCGCGCCGCGTTGGCGGCAGTTTGGGCGGCTATCTCCGCAGGGCTTTTGGAATGGATTTCGGCTATTTTATCAGCAATATGCGCGACATAGGCGGGTTCGTTTCTTTTTCCGCGATGTGGAACGGGCGGCAGAAAGGGAGAATCTGTTTCGATGAGGATTCTTTCCAATGGCAGTTGGCGGATGATGTCGCGCTTTTGTTCCGCTTTGGGGTAGGTGACGGGACCCGTCACGCCGACGTAAAAATTTAATGCGATGGCGGCTTGAGCGGTTTCCAACGTGCCATTGAAGGAATGCAACACGCCGGGCTTTTCTTGTAAACTGCCGCTTAAGCCGCCGCTCCACTCGGTCAAAATTTGCAGCATATCCAGCGAGCATTGTCCCAGCCATTCGTCATTTTCTTCGCGCATGTGTAGAATGACCGGCTTGTTAACTTCTTGCGCGAGCGCAAGTTGCTGGCGCAGCGTTTCGCGTTGATTGGCGCGCGCGGCTTCGTCTTTCTCCCAATAGTAATCTAACCCAATTTCTCCAATGGCAACAACCTTTGGATGATGCGAAAGTTCTTTTACTTTCTTGAAGGTCTCAGGCGTAAATTCACTTAATTCAGTGGGATGAAAACCCGCTCCCGCGTATACCTCCGCGTAATGTTCCGCGAGGGCAATTGCCTCTGCGCTGGAACGTTGATTCAGCCCTGGAATTAATATGCGCCGCAATCCACGCGCTTTTGCCCGCGCAATGACTTCGGCGCGGTCTGCGTCAAATTTGTCGTAATCTAAATGGCAATGGGTGTCGGTCAGATTCATAGGAAACGTTAGAACGTTAAAACGTTTGAACGTTCTAACGTTTGAATATTAGGAAGTTATTCCCGCCACCTTTAAGCCGTCTTGCAAAATCGCCTGCACTTTATCGCCGTGCCGCGTTTCGCAATAGACTCGCAGAATTGGCTCCGTGCCGCTGAATCGAATCAACATCCAGCCGCCGTCTTCCAGTTTGTATTGAAAGCCATCTACTGTAATAAGTTCGGTGACTTTTAGCCCGCCGAGGGTTTGCGGGTTGTTGCGGCGGATGATGTCTTTGCGCGCTTCGGCGTCTCCGCTGAATGGGCTGTCCACGCGGTCGTAGAAGTATTCTCCACCCACTTTGGCAAATAAATCTTTGAGGAGTTCAGTCGGTTTTTTGCCGGTCTTTACCATGAAGTCCAGCATGTATAAGCCCGCGAGGATTCCATCGCGCTCCGGCACGTTGCCGCGAAAGGCGTAGCCGCCGCTTTCTTCGCCGCCGATGAGCGCGTTGGTCTCGGTCATCTTTGGGGCTACAAATTTGAATCCTACGCCGGTCTCATGCACGGGGACGCCGTACATGCCGCCCAGTTGATTCAACATGCCCGTCGTGGAAAGCGTCTTCACTATATCGCCGCGCAGCCCGCGCACTTCCAACAGATAATACGCCAGCAGCGCATACACGCGCAGTTGATTGATGAACTCTCCGTTTTCATCGCCAATGCCGCAGCGGTCTGCGTCTCCATCGGTGATGAGCAGAATGTCGGCTTTGTTCTCCACGGTGGCTTGCAAGCCCACGTCAATATTTGGGCGGATGGGTTCGGGGCGTTTCATCTCCGGGAAGGAGGGGTTGCGGACGTTGTGAATTTCAATGACGCGAGTTTTGCCGCCCGCCAGCAAGCGCGTGAACCAGCCCGCGCCGTTGCCCCACATGGCGTCCACCATCACGGTTAGCCCGGCGTCTTTGATGGGTTGCAGGTCAATTAAGCCATCGCGGGTGAGATGTTCAATGTAGGGAGTCGCTGCGTCAAATTTGATTATCTCGCCCGCCGCTTCCGCCTCTTTATAATTTTTGCGCTTCACGGCTTGCAGGTCATCGGGGATGCCCGCTTCAATCTGCTTTAAGCCTTCGGGGTCAATTGCGCCGCCGGTCTCATTGCGGACTTTGAAACCGTTATCCGTTGGCGGGTTGTGACTGGCGGTGATGTTGATTGCGCCCGCCGCTTTTTTATCTACTACCGCATAAGCAATGACGGGCGTGGGGGTTGCGCCATCGGTCAGATACACCCGCAAGCCATTGCCTGCCAGCACTTCCGCTACTGCGGCGGCAAAATGTTCGCTGCTAAAGCGTTTATCGTGACCGACAATAATCCATTGACCTTTTTTGCCTTTGGATAGCATGTAATCGGCAAAGCCCTGCGCGCAGCGGCGGACGTTATCAAAGGTATAGTCTTCGGCGATGACTCCGCGCCAGCCGTCTGTGCCAAATTTAATTTTTTGCGCCATGTTGAATTCTCCTCTATATAAACTTTTGAAATTATATCACCCGCAAATAGAGGCGGAATAAAAACAGAATAGACCTCTTGCAGAAGCCCTAAGAGAGCGTTTCTTAAGTCCTTTTTGTACACGGGTTTGACGGATTGCACGGCTAAACACGGATTTCATAAGGATTTTTCCCGTGAAATCAGCGCAATCCGTGTACTTAAGAAACAGTCTCTAAATCTCTGCTTTTTGTATTAATTTTTTTGCGTTGAAATTCTCCTTGACCTCTGCCGCGCTATACAGTAAAATCACGTCCGCTCAAATCATGCTCTCGTAGCTCAGTGGATTAGAGCGCTTGCTTGCGGAGCAATAGGTCGCAGGTTCGAGTCCTGCCGGGAGCACAAAACAAGAAGCGGTGTAAGCCGCTTCTTTGCGTTTATGGAGTCAATATGAAAAAGGCAAAGCCGCACATCCTGCTCACCAATGACGATGGCATCCGCTCCCCGGGTCTATGGAGCGCCGCGCGCGAGCTCTCGCGTCTTGGCTATGTTACAGTCGCCGCCCCGCGAGAGCAATCTACGGGCATGGGGCGCAGCCTGCCCAGCGGTTCGGATGGAATCATCCGCAAAGAAAAAGTGGAAGTGAACGGGCAAACATGGGAGGTGTACGCGGTAGGCGGCTCGCCCGCGCAAGCTGTGTTGCACGCCCTTTATGAAATTTTGCCCCAAAAGCCGGACTTGGTCGTCTCTGGCATTAATTACGGCGAAAACCTATCCACCAGCATCACCGTCTCCGGCACAATAGGCGCGGCAATGGAAGCCGCATCTATGGGCATTCCTGCCATTGCCGTCTCGCTGCAAACGGATAAGCAATATCATCTGAGCCATTCGGAAGACGTGGATTTTTCTGCGGCGGGGTATTTCAGCGCTTATTTCGCCCAGCGCGTTTTAGAGCGAGGTCTGCCGCCCGAAGTAGATTTTATTAAGGTGGAAGTTCCCTCTCACGCCACCCCTCAAACAGAATGGCGCATGGCGCGGCTTTCTCGCTTGCGTTATTACGAGCCGCTGCCCGCGCAGCGCGCTTCGTGGGAACAGCCCGGCTCTATGTCTTATAAAATGAGCGAAGATTTAGACCATGACGGAGACGATACAGACGTGACGATGGTGTGTAAACATAAAATGGTCGCCGTCACTCCGCTCAATTTGGACATGACGGCGCGAGTCAGTTTTGAAGAATTTGAAAAAAATTTACGCGGATAAAAAAAGCGGAGAGTTTTACTCTCCGCTTTTTTTTATAACTCGCTTGCCCGTTTTGAAATTTTGTCTTTCGCCCGCGCAGTAAACTCTCCGAGCGAAATATTGTTTTGCTGGCTGCCGTCCCTGACGCGCAGCGAAACTTGACGCGCCTCCATCTCGTGATTGCCGACCAAGAGCATGTACGGCGTTTTCATCAACTGCGCCGCGCGAATTTTGGCGTTCATGCGTTGCGCCGATAAATCGGCTTGAGCGCGAATTCCGTTTTCGCGCAACTCCGCTGCAATAGATTGAGCGTATTCGTTTTGCGCGTCCGTAATCGAGATAACGCGCACTTGCTCCGGCGCCAGCCAAACGGGGAAAGCGCCCGCGTAATGTTCCAACAAAAAGCCGACCATGCGCTCATGCGTGGAAAGCGGGGCGCGGTGAATACAGAGCGGAATTTCGTCGTGACCTTCTTTGTTTGTAAACTTTAAATCAAAGCGCTCCGGCACGGCAAAATCCACTTGATTGGTGGCGAGGGAAAACTCGCGCCCAATGGCAGACCAGATTTGCACGTCAATTTTTGGACCGTAGAATGCGGCTTCGTCTTCCGCTTCCACATACGGCACGCCGCCGTTATCCATTGCGCGGCGCACCATGTCTTCGGTCTTAATCCACAGGCGTTCATTGTCCACATATTTTTTGCCCAGCCCGGCTTTGCTGTGCAGCGAAAGGCGCATGACATACTTATCAATGCCAAACAGGTCAAAGTATTTGCGGTACAAGCCAACCACGCCCATAAATTCCTGTTCAAATTGTTCTTCCGAACAGTAAATGTGCGCGTCATTCATTTGCATGGAGCGCACGCGCATTAACCCAAACAGCTCGCCAGATTTTTCGTAGCGGTAGCATGTGCCATACTCCGCCAGACGCACGGGCAGGTCGCGGTAGGAGCGCCCTTTGGAGCCAAAAATTTTATGGTGCATGGGGCAGTTCATTGGCTTGATGTAATACTTCACGCCTTCCAATTCCATGGGAGGGTACATGCTCTCGGCGTAATACGGCAGATGACCGGAACGCAGGAAGAGGTCTTCCTTCGTCACGTTGGGCGTGCGGACGCGGTCATACCCCGCCTTTTCTTCCATCTCCTTGGCGAGTTTTTCCAACTCCTCAATGAGTACGCCGCCATTGGGCAGCCATAAAGGAAGACCAGGACCGACCTCCTCGTCAAAGATGAAGATTTCCAACTCCTTACCCAATTTGCGGTGGTCGCGCTTTTTCGCCTCCTCCAATTGATGCAAGTATTCTTCCAATTCTTTTTTGCTTTCCCATGCCGTGCCGTATACGCGCTGTAATTGTTTGTTCTTCTCATCGCCGCGCCAATACGCGCCCGCTACGCTCATCAACTTGAAGGCGTCCGGTTTAATTTCTTTGGTGCTGGCTACATGCGGACCGCGACATAAATCCGTAAACGAATCATGCTGATAGATGGAAATTTCCGGCTTCTCTTTGAGCGGGTTGCCGTACTCGTCCAAGCCGCCTTTTTCCAAGCCTTCAATGAGTTCCAACTTATAGGGCTGGTCGGCGAAGATTTTTTTTGCCTCTTCGGCGGAGATGACGGTCTTCTTAAATTCATGCCCGCCTTGCACAATCTGCCTCATGCGCTTTTCCACTTGCTCTAAATCTTCGGGCGTTAAATTGCGCGGCAGGTCAAAATCATAGTAAAAGCCGTTTTCCACCGGCGGACCAATGGTCACTTTGCCGTCTGGAAAAACTTCCAGCACGGCTTGCGCCATCACATGCGCGGCGGAATGCCGCACGCGGTACAAATGTGAATCTTCGTAACGTTCCTGCTTTTGTTGCGCCATTTTTTGCTCCTTCTTCCAAATAAAAAATTCTCGCCCAATGACGGGGCGAGAATTTAATTCACGCGGTTCCACCCGATTTGTAAAACGGAATTTATTCCGTTTTACATCTCTTCAGCCGCTAACGGGGCAATCCGTTTCGCATACTTACCCGCTGGATGTTGATTACTTCTCCGCTGGTTTCTGCGTTCCGCTCGTGGGGGGTTTTCAGCGGGAGGTTCTGGTTGTGGCTTTCAGCATTTGCCGCAACTTTCTGTCAGAAACAAAACCGCTTACTCGTCCCAGTCAATGCGTTTACTGCTCATTGTCTTACTGGTCACTGTCTTACTACTAACAAAGTGGGCGAGATAGGGCTCGAACCTACGACCTTCGCGATGTCAACGCGATGCTCTAACCAACTGAGCTACCCGCCCGAACGATTGAACATTATAACGAGGGTTCTGAAAATTGACAATGGTATAATCCCACGCGCTATGGCAAGAAGAAAAACGCCCGAAGATTTATCTGTGGAAGAGCTGCGCCGCCTGTTGGTAGAAAAAAGGCGCGGAGCGCGCAAAGAACGTCTGGAACGTTTTCGCCGCGATGGCAGAATTGTGCGCGTTGCATTGGACGTCTCTGACCTAGACGCGCAACGCGCTGCCCCCGTAGTGGATACCTACATATCGGGCGAAGCGGCGCCGCAGGCAGAATCTACTCCACGCGCGGCGCGGCGCACATGGCTAGACCGCGTCTTGTTGGGCGTAGAAACGCTGGCGGTGATTGGCTTGGTCGCCGTCCTAATGAACGGGCTTGGAATGTTGCGCCGCCTCAACCTTGAAGTTGCCGCCGCCCTCAACCCGATAACGCCCAGCCCCACGCCTTTGGTGATGGCGGTGGTGTTGCCTTCCGGTCACACCCCGCCGGACGCGCAGGGAAATACCGCGCCCAACGAAGCGGAAATTCCCGCTCATTTGCGCCCCATGCTGCAATCGTTGGCGAATATTCCCGTTCCGCCCTCCGCGCCAGACCAAGCCGTCCGAATTCAAATTTCCTCCATTAATGTGGACGCGCCCATTGTGCAAGGCGATGGCTGGGAGCAATTAAAAAAAGGCGTTGGGCAATATCTCGGCTCTGCCAAGCCCGGCGAAAACGGCAATGTGGCGCTTTCGGCGCACAATGACGTATATGGAGAAATCTTTCGCCATTTGGATAAGCTTGTCCCCGGCGACTCAATTATCATCTACACCCAGCAGCGGCAGTACACTTATATTGTGGACCGCACGGTGATTGTAGAACCTACGGCGGTGGAGGTGATGGCTTCTACCGGCAGCCCCACCGTGACGTTAATTTCGTGTTACCCATATTTGGTAGATAAACAGCGCATTGTGGTCTTTGCGCGATTACAAAATTAGGAGAAATAAAAATGGCTAAGAAAAATAAAAGCAAAAAATTTGTAAGCGTTGGCGCGCCCGCCGCGCCCGCCGCGACTAACGTAGAGTTTGCTCCCGACTACTCGCACACCAAGCGCGACTTAAAACGCATTTTGGGGTTGGCGGGATTCTTTGTAGCGGTGTTGGTTGCGCTTTCGTTCTTTTTGAAATAGAACGCGCCCCGCGCTTTTAAGAGGAAAGACCTTTGCGGTCTTTCCTCTTTTGCGTTAAGGATATAATCGCCGCAATGGATAAAATTTTTGACGTACCGCTCCAAATGCTGACGTATGGCGGCGAGGCGATGGGTCGCCTGCCGGATGGCAAGGCTTGTTTTGTGATGTTTGGCTTGCCCGGCGAAATTGCGCGCGTGGAAATTTTTGAGGAGAGAAAAAACTTTGCGCGCGGAAGAATCCTCGAAATTTTGCAAGCCGCGCCGAATCGCATTGCGCCGCGTTGCAAACATTTTGGAATCTGCGGCGGCTGTCATTATCAAATGTTGGCGTATGACGACCAGTTAAAGGCAAAGGAAAAAATTTTGCGCGACCAGTTGGAGCGCATTGGCAAAATTCCCAACCCGCCTATTTTGGCTTGCCAGCCCGCGCCTGCCGCGTGGAACTATCGCAATCATGTTCAGTTTCATCTCGCGGCGGATGGTCAACCCGGATTTGTCGCCGCGCATAGCCCGTCGATTCTGGCGATTGAGGAATGTCATCTGCCCGATGCAGCGCTGGACTCGCTCTGGAAAAATCTGCAATTTGAATCGGATGAAGAAGTGGAGCGCGTGGCTTTGCGGCTTGGCGCGGAGGATGAAGCGTTGATTGTGATGGAAGGCAAAACGCCCTACGCGCCGGAAGTGGAAATTGAAGCGGAGGTTTCGGCGGCGCATGTGTACGAGGATAACGCGTTAATTTTAGCGGGGCGCGGAGAATTGCTCCTGCGCGTTTTGGATGAGGATTTTCAAGTTTCCGCCGCTTCTTTTTTTCAAGTGAATACCGATATGGCGGCAAAGATGGTTCAATATTTGAAAACGCATTTGCCGCTTTTGGAATCGGATACGTTGTTGGATGTTTACTGCGGCGTGGGTTTGTTTAGCAAGTTTTTTGCGCCGCGTGTGGCGCGGCTGATGGGCGTGGAATCTTCCCCCTCCGCCTGTGAAGATTTTGCCGTCAATCTTGATGAATTTGAAAACGTAGAATTGTATGAAGGCGCGGCGGAGGAGATTCTGCCCGCGCTGGCGGCGCAGGTCAAAGTGGATTGCGCCATCATAGACCCGCCGCGCGCGGGTGTGGAGCGTCATGCGCTGGACGCGCTGCTTGCCATGCAGCCGCGCCTGATTGCGTACGTCTCTTGCGACCCCTCTACGCTGGCGCGTGACGCGGCGCGAATGATTCAAAGCGGGTATACCTTGAAGCAAGTTGCGCCTTTTGATTTGTTCCCGCAGACGTATCACATTGAATCCATTTCTATCTTTGAGCGTTGATGTTCATTAAGCGACTTTGGCAAAGGTATGCGCTGTATCTCGCCGCCGCCGCGTTGGCTGCGGCGCTTTTTGCGCCGACCCTTTATATTCAGTCTTATGTTAAAACAAAAAACTGGGAATCGGATTTTGGTCCGCATACGCGCTGGGCGCAGCGCATTGCCGCGCAAGGGATTCAAAATCAGCCGCCGGATGTCATTGCCCTTTCCGGCTGGCATCTTGCCGTCATCGCCGCGCAGGCGGCGTTGGGCGGCTCGTTTCAAAAGGCGGCATTTGTGATTTCGCTTTTGGGCGCAGTCGCTGCGGCGTTAATTCTCGTCTCGTGGTTTTCGCGCGCGGATTCCAAAAAATCAATGTGGCTGGCGGCGGGCGCGTTGCTCGCCGCGCCGCTTAGCCTCTTCTTCTTTGGCGATGGCTTAATGTATTTGGGCTATCTTGGCATTAACTCCTATCAAAGCCCAACCATGTATTTGCTCAAACCGTTGGCGCTGATTCAATTTATCTACGCCTATCGCTGCTTTGATTCTTCCGCCCCGTTAAAAAAATATGAAATCGCGCTGGCGGCGCTGGTCTCCATGCTCGGCGCGTGGGTTAAACCGATTCTCTCCATCACGCTTTTGCCCGCGCTGGGAATCTTCGCCGCGTTGCGCCTCTTCAAAAAAGATGAGATTCACTGGGGCGGGGTGATGGCGCTTGCCGCGCCGACTCTCCTCATGCTGGTTTGGCAATACGGGCTGGCATTCGCTTCGGGCGCAGAGGGCGGCGGCGGGCTGGCGTTTGCGCCCCTCGCAGTGATGAGCGCCTACTCGCGGAATTTGCTCCCAAAATTTTTTCTCTCTGTGTTTTTCCCCGCGCTCGTTTTGATGCTCCACTTCAAAGACCTTTGGCGCGCGCCCATGATGACTTTGGGTTGGCTGACCTTTCTGGTCGGCGCGTTTTACTCCTACTTCCTCGCCGAAAGCGGCTTGCGCGCGTTGGACGGCAATTTTATTTGGTGCGGAGAAATTGCCCTCTTCCTTCTATTCGCCGCCTCCACTGCGTTCTACTTTAACCTGCCCCGTCCGCGCGCGCAGGTGTGGCTGACCGCCGCGTGGATTCTGCACGTTCTCTTTGGCGTTGCCTACTATCTGCGTTCTGCATTTGGAAACACTTTTTTTTAAGATGAAAAAAATATTCGTTTATCTCGCTCAAAAAATAAAAAACGCGCCGCTGCTTTTATGGGCGGCGGCGGGCGTTTTGCCCGCTTTTTTTCTCTTTTGGGTAATTCCCATGTTCTTCCGCGCCGACCTAACCATTCACTACCCCAACGGATATTTACCCAAACTCACTCCCATTGGCAATGATTTGCGCCTTGCTCTGCAAGCCGCTAACGCATGGGCAACCTCCCGCCAATTAACAGACTTCATCTTTACGCCCGCCGCGCTCGCATTTTTTATGCCCTTTATCAAACTGGAATACGCCAGAGCCTACCATGTATTTGTTTTGCTGATTTTTCTTGCCTATCTTCTTCTTGCAGTCCTCGCGCTGGCGTGGATAGAGTCCAAACATCACGCGGCTGCCGTCTTCCTCCTGCTGGCTTCCGCCTATTCCTATGGCGCGCAATTTGAACTGGAACGCGGTCAATCTCACAGCCTGGCGTTGGCGCTGCTGATGGCGGCGCTTTACCTCTTCCATAAAATTCCGCGCGCGCGCTGGATTTCGTATTTACTTTTTTCCCTCTCCATCCAATTAAAGTTTTATCCGGCGCTTTTTGTTGTTTTCTTCGTGGAAGATTGGCGCGCATGGAAAACCATCCTCATCCGTTTTGGCGCGTTGGGCTTGGTAAACTTCCTCGCGCTCTTTTTGCTCGGCGGCGAATATTTTTCGCAATTCTACGCTCACATGCTGAACAGCGCCGCAGGCGGAGAAGTTGCGCTGGGCAATCATTCCATTCAATCCTTCCTCGCCGTGTTGAGCAAAGACGGGTTGGGAATATTGAACGGCGCGGCATTAACTTGGATGAGAGAAAACCGCGCCGCGCTTTCCTACGGGCTAAACGGATTCGTCTTGGCGGGCTTTGCCCTCATCCTCGCGCTGGTCATTCGCCGCAACCAAAGCGGCGTGAATCCAAATTTATTTCTTGCGGCGGTCATTGTCTCGCTGACCCTGCCCAGCGTGAATCATGATTACACTCTGCCGCTCTTGAGCGTTCCCTTTACGCTGGCGTTCATTCGTTGGGCAACGGAAGAATACCGTTGGGGAAAATTTGTCTCCGCCGCGCTGCTGGTCTTTTCCGCTTTTGTATACGCCGTGACGCTCTTCCCGCTTAATCATAAACCGCTCTGGTTGAACAACTCCCTGCCCGCCCTGTTGATTCTGCTTGCCATTGCCGCGCTCTTCTCGCTCGTAGAAAAGCGGCGCGCCGTCTAACGGTAAAAGACGAATCCCAGAGTCGCTCCCGCAATCACCAACCAGACGGGGTTAATCTCCGTAAAGGTGAGAATTAAAAACGCGGCGAGCGCAATCAGCGCTTTATCCCAGCCTGCAAGGAGCGCTTTGCTCCAGCCCAGTTTTCCCGCGCCGAGAACCGCATACGCCATGATGTAAGTCGTCCACAGCAGCAAGCCGACAATAATGGGGCGCACGGCTTTGAGCATTGCCGCAACAGCGGGGCTGTCTTTTATTCCAAAGAAGAAAATAATCATCACCATCATCAATAGCGTGGTGGGCAAAATTGTGCCAGTGACGGCGGCGACTGCGCCCGCCGCGCCCGCCATCTTATAGCCAATGTACGCCGAGACTTGCGGCGCAATGGGACCCGGCAGCGCGTTGCCCACCGCCAGCGCATCGGCAAATTCCTCATTCGTTACCCAACCCATCGCCGCCGTTTCGCGCTGCATCAAGCCCATAGAGGCGGGTCCGCCGCCCCAAGAAAATAACGCCACGCGGGAAAAAACCCAAAACAAACTCCACAATAGATTCGTCATTACCATTCTCCAAATTGAGCCGCGTTACCGGCGCGAAGTTCTTGCAGGCGCAAGCGATGACCGCGTTGCAGGTCTTGCGGCAGCGCGTCTAGCGTAAAGGCGCGCAGTTCGGCAATTTCCGCATCTGGCTTGCCTGTAAATTCAAATTGACGGCAGAGAAAAACAACATTGTGGTCTGTGCGCCAGCCGTCAAAATTGGTGTACGCGCCAAAGAGCGAGAGCTCGCCCAAAATTGCGCCTGTCTCTTCCTGCGCTTCGCGGCGCGCGGCTTGCTCTAATGTTTCGCCGCGCTTCACCCCGCCGCCGGGCAAAAACCAGCCGGGCGCGTAGGTCTGCCGCACCAGCCAAACTTTATCATCTTTCAGCATTACGGCGCGCACGCCCATTCGCACCGGACGAAAGAGAAAACAATAGACGCGAAACCCAAAGTAGAGAAATTTAAGATACATGCCTGTCAGTTTACCACGCGGGCAAACCCTCTTGGTATAATCCGCGCCTATGAAAAAATATCATGTTTGGACTGAAGGATGTCAGATGAATGTCGCCGACTCGCAGCGGGTTGGCTCATCGCTGGAACATCTTGGCTACGCCTTTACCGATAAAATTGAAGAAGCGGATGTCATCGTTCTTAATACTTGCGTTGTGCGCCAATCCGCCGAAGACAAAGCCATGGGGCGGGTCTCATCGCTTGCGCCGCTGAAAAAGAAAAACCCAAATCTTGTGATTAATTTAATGGGATGTATGGTCGGCGTGCGCGGCGCGGAAAAACTACGGGCAAAACTTCCCTACGTGGACGTATTTTCCCCGCCCTCCGACCCGGGTCCGCTCATTTCCCATTTGACGCAAGGCGAAATTCGCTCGCAAGAAGACGCAGAAACCACGCGCCGCTTTTTAACGATGGACGAGGAATTAATTCTGCCCGTCAATGAGCGCGGCAAACTCGTCAGCGCGCACATCCCCATTGTGTACGGCTGCTCGCATGCCTGCGCCTTTTGCATTATTCCCTACCAACGCGGCGTGGAGCGCTCGCGTCCGGTGGGCGACATTCTCAGCGAGGCGCGCTCGCTGGCGAAGCAAGGCGTAAAAGAAGTGACTCTGCTGGGGCAGATTGTAGATAGATACGGCAAGGACATCCCCGATGGACCCAACCTTGCCGCGCTGCTGCGCCTTGTGCATGAAGTGGAAGGCATTGAGCGCATTCGCTTTCTCACTTCTCACCCCAATTATTTTACAGATGATATTATCCAAGCCGTAGCGGAATTGCCGCGCGTGATGCCGCATATTGAACTGCCCATTCAGGCGGGCGATGATGAAGTGCTTGCCAACATGAAGCGCGGCTACACCCAGCAAAACTTCCGCGACCTTGTGGCGAAGATTCGCGCCAACATTCCCAACTGCTCCATCGCCACCGACATCATCGTAGGCTTCCCCGGCGAAACCGAAGAGCAGTTTATGCAAACGTATCAAGTCTTGGAAGATTTGAAATTGGACGTGGCGCACTTGGCGCGTTACTCCATGCGTGAGGGAACAGTCGCCACCCGCCGCATGGAAGACAACGTCCCCGAAGAAGATAAACTGCGCCGTCTGCACATTCTGGACGACCAGCAAGAGAAAATTGTAGCGGACATCAACGCAAAATATTTGGGCGAAACGGTGGATGTTCTATTTGAGGAAAAGGTCAAAAATCGCTGGCGCGGACGCACACCCACGAACAAATTGGTCTTTGTGGAATCGGAACAAGATTTACGCGGCAAATTGCTGCCCGTTCAAATTACATGGACGGGCGCTTGGTCTATGCAAGGGCAGATGCAAAAAGGACAGGCTTAAGCCTGTCCTTTTTCTTTATGGCACGGGGCAAATTGGGAAATCTGAAATGCAACTGCACCATGAGGGCGCGTCACAAGTGGCGGCATCGGCTGGGGAGTTCGCTCCGCCGCTGGGACGCGGCTGAATCTTTGGAATCTCCGCGCGCGGATTTTCGTACACGGGCGGCTGACATTCGCTCACATAAAGTTTTAGGTTTTGCAGCGTAAAGGAATAAGACGAGGGCAATTGCACGGCGCAGTAGAGCCGCTCTTTGTATCCGGCAAATTTACATTCGCCTGTGGCGTGTCCGTCAATTTCCGCAAAGTAGAACCATTCGCCTTCCGTGTTGCGTTCCACGCCCGGCACGCCGCCGGAAATTTTGAAGTAAAAGGTCAGCGGTTTGCCCTCATTCCATTTCAGCATGGTGTAGGTTATCGGCGCGTTGGCGAAAATATCACAGCGCGAGACGGCAGGCAGCGCAGCGGTGAGCGCCTCCTCTGTTGGCGTTAGGCTCGGCGGCGGAGTAAAAGTCTCGCTGGGAGGAACGGCGCTGAAAGTAGCGCTTGGGGGCAGAGTTTGGCTGGGGGTGAGAGTCTGCTGGGGCGGAGTGGGAGTCGCCTCACGAGTTGGGGCGGGGAGAAAAATCCATAGCGCGAGGGCGGCAAGTAGAATCAATCCCGCAAAAATCAGCGGCGGGAGAAAATTTCTTGTGGAGGTAGGAATCAGCCGCGAATCTCCGCGCAAGCGCAGGGCAAAGATTCTCTCGCGGCTCAGCCGCCGGTCATGGTTTAGCGCCATCGTTTTGAGTTGATAGGCGGCGCGGGCGGGCATTTCTACAAAAGCATGAACGCTGCCAGCGCGCAGGTCGGCAATTTTTAATTGGGCGGGGTCGGTTTGAGTCAGACCGGCAAGAAAGGCGAGCAATTGCGCTTGTTTGGATGCGTCAAAGTCCGCGAGGTTAACGCCCTGAATGACCACCTCGGCGGTTTTGGTTTCAGTTTTGGGCGGCGTCTTTTTTTTTGCCAGTTCTTGCCGCAGAATGTCTATCAGTTCCACAAGGGCGGTTTCCATCCCCAACATGGGAACGTCAATATGCTGCAAGCCCGCCAATTGATAACGAATGGCGGCGGGCAGAGTGGTCGCCTCTAACAGAAAGGGAACGACAAGGCGTTTGGAATCTTGCGCGAGGTCAATCTCTTTGCGGACGTTTTCCGAAGCGGCGGAGTTAGGCGAAAGAGCCAGCACAAAGACGCTGCACGAATCTATCGCTTCCACAATTTGCTGCCGCCACGAATTACCCGCGCGAATGTCCTCGCGGTCTATCCATGCGTCTATGCCCACGTTTTCCAACGCGCGCACAAGGTTGCCCACTGCGGCGCCGTCTTTTCTGGAATAGCTGATAAAAACTTGGCTCATGGTCTTCCTCCAATCAAGTGGGCGTGATGATAAATGCGAGACGGGCAAAAGTCAAACGGGCGGGAAAATTGACGCGCGGAAGATTTTGCTCAAATTGACAAATGCCCGCTCCCATAGTAATATTGCCGCCGCCTGCCCAATGCCGAGGTAGCTCAGTGGTAGAGCAGGGGACTCATAAGCCCTTGGTCGGGAGTCCAAATCTCCCCCTCGGCACTTCAAAAACCGCGTAAGCGGTTTTTTTGTTTAACCCGCGTATAATTAAAAACATGACTCTGCTGCGCCGCGTTTATGCCTTTGACCGCTCGCAAATCATCCATGCTTTTTTGCCGTTTAGCGAGCCGCATCTTATGCGCGGCATGGTCATTGGCAACGACCTGGATTCCGTCCTCTCCGCTCTTTTCTTAAAAAGTATTTTTGGCTGGGATATTAAAGCCATTTACGATTATCAAACCCTTTGGCGCGCCGAAGAAGAAACAGATTTTTTAACGCGGCTGGCGCAGGGGCAATATCTTGCGCTGGACCTCGACATATACCACCCCAATATTTTTAGCGTGGGACATCATATTTTGGAATACGCCCCCGCCGATATATTAAGCGGACATGCGCGCTCGCTTAACCCCAACTTTATTCGCGGGGTGGGCGCGGAAAACTTCAAACAAAAATATCCGCTTGGAACGATTCATTTTCTCGTCTGGCTCTTTCACGAGACGAACCTAACCCGCGCCGCCAAATTCCTCATGTGGCTGGCGGATTCTGCCTTTATTAACGCCCAGAGTCACCGCTTCCGCGCCAATGCGTTGGATTGGACGCGCAACGCGCTGCAATCGGATTATTTGACGGAGATGACGGAGCGCGTGGAATTGCCCGGCTTTGAAGAGGCGCTACGCCGCGAGATTTTGCCGCGCCTGCGGGAAAATCCTCTGGCAATAGAGGCGGGGCAGGCGACATCGCTGCATCTTAAGATGGGCGGCTTTCAATGCCAGTGGAGCGACCCCAACCGTCAGCGCGATGCGGTGGCGGCGTTGTTTGCTTTGGCGGGAGAACTCTGCGGGTGGAATCTGCCTGCCTTGCCGCAAAAATTTTTGCCCGTAGTCGGGAAGCGGCGCGTCATCTCCGCGCAAGAAATGCTCGCGCGTTATGGCTCGCTGGATTCTTTCCTCGCCGCCGAAAAAGTTTTCTCGTATGTTTTTCCCTACCGCGATTCGGTCAATTACAGCGCTGAAATTCTGTGATGTTCATCCGCGCTGAAAGTAAGTTTTGGCTCTATACATTTCATCTGTAAAACGTACAATCATTTTTTATGGAGGCATCTATGCGAGATTTAACCAACGAAATTTTGGAACTCATTCGCCGCACGGCGACTAGCCTTCCGCCGGATGTGGAAAAGCGCTTGCGCGAAGCGATTGAAAAAGAAGAACCCGGTTCGGCGGCGCGCGGCGCGTTTGAAACCATCCTCAAAAATGTGGACATGGCTCGCGCAAAATCCACGCCGATTTGTCAGGATACCGGCACGCCTATTTTTTATGCGCGTTACCCGCTGGGTTGGTCCACGCGCCAGTTGAAGGAGCAAATTCGCGCGGCGATGGCGGAAGCGACCAAGCTCTCTTACATGCGCCCCAATGCGGTGGATGCGGTGTACGATAAAAATAGCGGCAACAATTTGGGCGGCGATGATTTTCCTTCGATTCACTTTGAAGAAGTGGAAGGCGATGATTTGGTGATTGAGCTCATGCTTAAGGGCGGCGGCTGCGAAAATGTTGGGCGGCAATATTCGCTCCCCGATAACGCGCTCGGCGCGGGCAGAGATTTGGCGGGCGTGCGTAAGGTCGTGTTAGACGCGGTGCAAAAAGCGCAAGGGCAGGGTTGCGCGCCCGGCGTTTTGGGCGTTTCCATTGGCGGCGATAGAGGCTCGTCTTATGTTAAATCTAAAGAAGTGTTGTTAAGTGAAATGGGAACGCGCAACGCCGACTCGAAATTGGCGGAGTTGGAAGAACGCCTGACCCGCGAAGCCAATCAGATGGGCGTTGGTCCGATGGGCTTTGGCGGCAAGACCACCGTGTTGGATACAAAGATTATCGGGTTGAGCCGTTTGCCCGCCTCTTATTTTGTTTCTGTTTCGTATATGTGTTGGGCGTACCGCCGCCGTAAGATGACCGTGCGCGGCGCGGAGGTGATTTATGATTAAGCAGTTGGAGCTACGATGAAATCTATTACCACTCCTATTAGCGATGACGTTATCCGCGACTTAAAAGTCGGCGATGCGGTTAATCTCTCTGGCATGATGGTCACCGGACGGGACGCCGCTCATAAATGGATGATTGAAACTTTTATTCGGAAAACGCGCGCCCCGCAGGGAGACGACCTGCCCGCCTACGAAGCGTTGAAGAAGATGTTGGACGGCTCGGTCATTTATCACTGTGGACCGGTAGTCTCCGGGTTGGATACGAAAGACTATAAATTTGTGGCGGCGGGTCCGACTACCTCCATCCGCGAAGAGCCGTATCAAGCCGAAGTGATGAAACACTTTAACCTCAAAGGCGTTATTGGCAAGGGCGGCATGGGACCCAAGACGCTGAAAGGCTGTCAGGAAACGCCCGGCGTATACTTTCACGCCATTGGCGGCGCGGCTTCTTTTATCGCTCAAACAGTGGTGAAGGTGCATGGCGTGTTCAAATTGGAGTTTGGCGTGCCGGAAGCGTTATGGGTGATTGAGGTCAAAGACTTTCCCGTTGTGGTGACGATGGACTCTCACGGCGCTAGCCAGCACGCGGTGATTGCGGACGCTTCGCAAAAAGTGTTGGAAGAATTGTTACAGCAACCCTATTAACCCCAAAACGCGGACGGGTCTGTCCGCGTTTTTTTGTGTAGTATAATCTCGCCGCTTAAAAGCAATCTTGTAAGGAGTTTTTCCATGTCAGGTCATTCTAAATGGTCCACTATCAAACGTAAAAAAGGCGTCGCAGACGCGAAGCGCGGCGCAATTTTCACCCGCTTGGCGCGTGAAATTGTCATCTCTGCCCGCGAAGGCGGCAGCGACCCCGATACGAACTTCCGCTTGCGCCTCGCCGTAGATAAAGCCCGCGCCGAAAATATGCCCAAGGAAAATATTGAGCGCGCCATTAAGCGCGGCGCGGGAGAAGATAAAGATAGCGCCGCCTTTGAGGAAATCACCTTTGAGGGCTACGGTCCCAATGGCTCCGCGTTGATGGTCACTTGTGTGACCGATAACCGCAACCGCACCGTGCCGGATATGCGCCACGCGTTCAGCAAGTCCGGCGGCAACATGGCGGAACAGGGCGCGGTGGCTTGGCAGTTTGACCGCAAGTCCTATTTCTCCTTCCCCGCCAGCCAGTTGAGTTTTGACAAAGCCTTTGAACTTGGCTTGGAAGCCGGCGCGGATGACGTGGTGGACGGCGGCGATGAAATTGAAATTTACGCGCCTGTCGAAGCCTTCAAATCCATTGCGGACGCGCTGCACGCCGCCAATGTCTCCCCCGAAGAATCCGGCTTGCGGATGATTGCCAAACAGGAAATTGAATTGGACGTGAACGACACGCTCAAATTTATGAAGATGGTAGAAAGTATTGAAGAACTGGACGATGTGCAAGACGTCTTCCACAATGTCAAAATTTCGGACGAGGCGCTCGCCGCGCTGGAAGCCGCTTAAAATAAAATTCGGAGGTTTTCAAGACCTCCGAATTTTTTATTGCCCATGACTCTTGCGCTCGGCATTGACCCCGGCACTGCCACCACCGGCTATGGACTCGTCCGACAGGATGAGGACGGCGGGTTGGGCATGGTTGAATACGGAATCATCTCTACGCCCAAAGACGCCTCCGCGTCTGTTCGCTTGGAGATGCTTTTTGACCAGCTCAGCGCCTTGCTTCGCAAACATCAGCCTGATACCGCCGCAGTGGAAAAACTCTTCTTCTCTCGCAACGTCACCACCGCCATTGCGGTGGGGCAGGCGCGCGGCGTGGTGATGCTCTGCCTGCAAAAGGCGGGCATTGAGCCGTCTGAGTACACGCCCAACGAGGTCAAACAAGCGGTAGCGGGCTACGGCAGCGCGGATAAACGTCAAGTGCAGGAGATGGTGCGCGCCCTGCTGCTGCTGGATAAAATTCCCAAGCCGGATGACGCGGCAGACGCGCTGGCAATTGCCATTACTCACCTGAATACCAAAAGATATGAATAAAAAGTAGGGCAGGCTTAAGCCTGTCCTACTAAAAAACATCCCCGGCGGCTGCCCGTCGGGGATGTTTTGATTTATTCGCCGTAGCCTGCCGCGTCTTCTTCAATGGCGGGCATTGGCTCTTCGGCGGGACGCTTATCCAAAAATTCTAGCGATTGAAGCACAACTTTGGTGAAGAACTTCGTCTCGCCTTTTTCTTCATATTTTTCGGTTTTTAAGCGTCCTTCCAAAAAGACCAAACTGCCTTTTTTTAGGTACTGCTGGCAAACTTCTCCCAGCCGCCCCCACGCTTCAATATTGACCCATTCGGTGGCGTCTTTCATCTCGCCGCTTTTATCCTTCCAGCGCTGGCTGACGGCTAAACTGAAATGCGTTACTTTCTTGCCGGTGGGGGTGAATTTGGTTTCGGGGTCTTTTCCTAATCTTCCAATCAATTGAACGCGATTCAAGGTAGGCATGGTTTTCTCTCTTTCTTTTAGATGCAAGGGTTAAGGGGATGTTTGGGTACAGGAAATCTAAAAGGGCGGGGACGCGGTATACTCTACGCCGCTGGGTTTGACTCAGCGGGCTGAGATTCAGCCGCCGCCTCGTTTTTCTTCAACACCAGCAAGCCGGTCTTCATCTCTGCCACATGGTAGCCAGCGGGGACGGCGTCTAACGCGCCTTCCTTTACTTCCTTTGAGAAGAAGAACATCTTGCCTTTTGCGTGCAGGTAGTAGGTATTTCCTTTGGAATTGGTATGTGCGTAAGCCATTTTTTCTCCTTTAATGTTGGTTGAGGCTGTAAGTTTAGAACGAATTTTCTAGGCTGTCAAGGAGCGAATCCCCATGAAAGTGATAAGTAGTATAGACGAATTTCGCGCTGCCCGCGCCGCCCTGACGGGGAGTTGGGGCTTTGTCCCTACGATGGGATATTTACACGCGGGGCATCTCTCCCTTATTTCACGCGCCAAAGCCGAGTGTGAGCGCGTTGCCGTCAGCATCTTTGTGAACCCCACGCAGTTTGGCGCAAATGAAGACCTCTCCAAATATCCGCGCGATTTGGAGCGCGACCTTGCCCTAATTGCCCCGCTGGGCGTGGATTTGGTCTGGACGCCGAGTGACGCCATTATGTACCCGTCTGGTTTTCAAACTTGGGTGCAGGTGAATGAACTAACTCAAGTTTTAGAAGGCGCGGCGCGCCCGACTCACTTTCGCGGGGTGACGACTGTGGTGACGAAACTCTTCAACGTGGTTCAGCCGCAGCGCGCCTACTTTGGACAAAAGGACGCGCAGCAGGCGGCGGTGATTCGCCGCATGACGCGGGATTTAAACTTCCCCATTGAGATTGTTGTCTGCCCGACGGCGCGCGAAGCGGACGGGCTGGCAATGTCTAGCCGCAATAAATATCTGACGGCGGAGCAAAGACCCGCCGCGGCGATTCTCTTCCGCGCCCTTTCTGCGGCGGCAGAATTATTTGAGCTAGGCGAGCGCAGCGCCGAAGCCCTGCGCCTTAAAATGAAAGAGACGCTTGCCTCCGAACCGCTGGCTCAGACTCAATACGTCTCCTGCGCGGATAACGACACGCTGGAGGAACTGCAAGTCGTGACCGGCGCAGCCCTGCTTTCGATGGCGGTCATCTTCGGCAAGACGCGCCTGATTGATAACATGCCCATTGCGCCGGAAAGCAGCCGCCCCAACGCTGTATAATTTTGGAAATCTTTAAAAACAGGAAGAAGAATATGATGCGTATCTTGGTCACAAACGATGATGGCGTGCAGGCGCCGGGACTTCTGGCGCTGGCGCAGGAGCTTCGCAAACTGGGGCAGGTGACGGTCTTTGCGCCGGACAAAAACTGGTCGGCTTCGGGTCACGTCAAGACAATGGAGAGACCTCTCCGCGTGCGCGAGACTTTTCTCGCGGACGGGACTCCCGCCTTCATGTCCGATGGCGCGCCCTCCGACTGCGTTGCGCTTCCGCTGCTGGGCTTGGTCGAAGGAAAAATTGACCTCGTGGTTTCGGGCATCAACCCCAACGCCAACCTCGGACATGACGTGACCTACTCCGGCACGGTCACCGCCGCGATGGAGGCGGTCATCGCGGGCGTGAAAGGCATTGCAGTCTCGCTCGATTCGCCGGAAGGGTTCAAGGGCAAATTGGATTACGCCACCGCAGCGATTGTCGCGCGCAAGGTCGCCGAGCAGGTCATTGCCGATGGCTTGCCCGAAGGCGTGGTGATGAATGTCAATGTCCCCTATCTCAAAGAGAATGAATTAAAGGGCTACATGATTACCCGCCAGGGGCTGCGCGTGTACCGTGACGCCCTCGATGAACGGGTGGATCCGCGCGGCAAGCCCTACTATTGGATTGGCGGCGAAGCGCCCACCGGCATCATCGAAGAAGGCACGGACTTCGGCGCGCTTGCGCTGGGCTACGTCTCCATCACCCCGCTGCAATTGGACTTGACCCATTACAAGGCGATGGACGCATTGAAGAAGTGGAAATTCGCGTAAGCCCTTTACGCCATCCACACCGGAGGCAGCATGGACGTTGCAAACTTTACGCCGGAACAAATGAGGACCTTAAGAAAGACCTTTCGCGCGTTCAATCCCTTGATGGTTTTCATGTTCAAAATTGGTATGGGGCGGACAATCAACATGCTGCCCACCGTGATTGGGCGCATCATGGTCATCAAACATCGCGGGCGAAAATCGGGCAGGGAATATCTCACGCCGGTCAACTATGCTCCCGTCGCGGGGGAAGTCTATTGCACGGCGGGCTTTGGCGCGCTTGCGGATTGGTATCGCAACATGCTTGCCAACCCAAATGTGGAGTTGTGGCTGCCGGAGGGAAAATCCGCCGCCCACGCAGAGGATGTATCCAACGCGCCCAATCGCCTCTTCCTGATGCGGCAGGCGCTGATTGCCTCCGGCTTCGCGGGTCCTCTGTTTGGCGTAGATCCGCACGTACTGGATGATGAACAATTGGACCGGCTTACAAAAGAATACCGTCTGGTTCATTTTATTCGAGGGAAGTCATGACAGAAAAAAACATCGAAGCCTATTGGCAAAATTTCCTCGTTACGCTTCCAGCCGATTCGCCCTACCGCGCCAAAGCCTGCTTTCCGGATGCCTTTGGCGATAACCCCGAACTCGCGGACGAACTCGGCGCGCTCATCGTCAGCGGAATCAAAACGGGGACATGCTCCGCGCTGTGGGAATGGGAGGCAGAAGGCGCATCCCCGCCGGAGGTTGGATTCGTCAGCGTCGTCTTGAACGGCGCGGGTGAGCCGCTCTGCGTCATCGAAACGACAGAAGTCACCCACCGCAAGTACAACGAAGTGGATGCCGATTTCGCCCGCGCGGAAGGCGAAGGCGACCTCTCGCTGGCATATTGGCGGGACGCGCATAAACGCTTCTTCTCGCGCATCCTGCCAAAAATCGGCTTTTCAAATTCGCCGTTATGGATGGAGCGCAAAACTTCCCATTAATATTTTGTCCGACTTTGAGCATTTCGCCGTTTATGATTGCCGCACAAAGCCAAATATAAATGACAAGGCTTCCATGGGGCGAATCATGCTCATTCATTACAAGGATTATGTTTCAAGATGGAATGAGATTGTAGAAATCTTCTCGCCCGAAGCGGTACGCAAAGGCTCATTTGCTAAATATGCCGAAGGCATGAAAGGCAAAAAAGGAACTGCGGACGTTGATGACGCATTTTTACAGGAAATTGAACGCTGGCGGGAAGCGCTTGCAAAAAATATTGCCTTGCGAAATGATGATATTGATATTGCAGGCTTGAATTATTCCGTGCAAATGACGATTGACCGCATTGTATTTTTGCGAATTTGCGAAGAACGCGGAATTGAGCCTGAAAATCAGTTACTCGAAATTACCAATACTGATAAAGTGTATGAAGAATTATGCGAGTTATTCAAACGGGCAGATACAAAATATAACTCTGGCTTATTTCACTTCAAGCAAGAAAAAGAACAAGGCAGCCGCCCCGATGATTTGACCTTGACGCTCAACATTGACGACAAGATTTTGAAAGACATCATTTCAAACTTGTATTATCCAAAAAGCCCGTATGCTTTCCTTTATATTCCTGCCGATATTTTAGGGCAGGTTTATGAGCGTTTTCTCGGCAAGGTGATTCGCTTAACGGCGGGACATCAAGCGAAAGTAGAAGAAAAGCCAGAAGTCCGCAAGGCTGGCGGGGTTTATTACACGCCGACTTATATCGTGGAGTACATTGTCAAAAATACGGTGGGGAAGTTAGTAGAGAATAGAGAACAGAGAGTAGTCACGCCTGCGGATGTGGCGAAGTTGAAAATCGTTGACCCCGCTTGCGGTTCGGGTACTTTCCTGCTGGGCGCGTATCAATTTTTGCTGGATTGGCATTTGAATTGGTATGCAGCAAACGAGCCTGAAAAATGGGAAAAGCAAAAAGCCATTCTAAAAGTTGGCGATGGTTACAGATTGACCACCGCAAAGAAGAAAGAAATTTTGCTCAACAATATTCATGGCGTAGATATTGACGCGCAAGCGGTGGAAGTGACCAAACTTTCTCTTTTGCTCAAAGTGCTTGAAAACGCCAGCGGTCAATTAGGTTTGGGCATGGAGCGAGTTTTGCCAGACTTGGGAAACAACATCAAATGCGGCAATTCGTTAATTGGCTTTGATTATTTTGAAGGGCAGTTGCTGCCCGATGAAGCGGAACGCGCGCGCGTGAATCCCTTTGATTGGAAAACCGAGTTCAAAGAAGTTCTCGCAAAGGGCGGATTTGATGCCGTGATTGGAAATCCGCCGTATGGGGCAGATTTTAATCAAGATACTCGTCACTACTTGGCAAGGAAATTTGGCGTTTCAGTAAATATCGCTGATTCGTTTGTCTTATTTGTCAATCGGTCTTTATCGCTTTTGAAAGAAGGTGGGCTACAAGGATTTATTATTCCATCAACTTGGCTTTATATGCCAACTTACACCGCGTTTAGGAAATCACTTCTAGGTAATTGTAAATTTGAACAAGTAACTTTATTCCGAAAACCAGTCTTTGAAAACGTTGTTGTTGAGACTTGTGTTGAGATTCTTCAGAGTTCTCAGCCTTTAGATAATAAATTTGAATTTCTTGAAGTTAAGAACGAACCTGAAAATCTTATGGGTAGTTCTGCTTTTGTTAGACAGAAGAGTCTGTTTGATCAAGAAGAGTCTAACTTTCTTCAAAAAGACGAATCTAATGAATATAAGGTTTTTTCTAAAATCGCAAAACATGGAATTGCTTTCGGAAAGGTTTCCCTTATTGTGTGCGGATTAACGCCATATAGAAAAGGTAAAGGAAAGCCTCCGCAGACACAAGAAATAGTTGAAAGTAAAGCATACGATTCAAGCCGTAAGTTGGATAAAACATACCGCCAATATTTAATGGGTAGAGACTTTCACAGGTATTCATGGCGCATACAAGAATCAAGATGGATTAGTTACGGCGACTGGATTGCTGAACCACGCTATGCAGCGCCATTTGATGATGATGTAAAAGTTGTCATACGTCAAACCGCAGATTCTATTATTGCCCAAATAGATAACAATCAATACTTATCATTAAAAAATGTCCATAATGTACGAATTACAGATAAGAACCTTGATTACCCATATTTGCTCGGCTTATTGAATTCTCGTTTGTTGACTTGGTGGTATCGCCAATTAATACCCGAAAAAGGGCGAGTTTTTGCGGAAGTGAAAGTTGTGAATTTATCCAAACTTCCCATCCGCCCGATAGACTTCAGCGACCCCGCCGAAAAAGCGCAGCACGACAAAATGGTCTCGCTTGTCGAGCAAATGCTCGCGGCGCATAAAGCCCTATCCGCCGCGCAAAGTCCCGCCGAGCAGGAAAGGCTACAACGTCAAATCCAAGTTACAGATAAGGCGATTGATTCGCTCGTTTATGAGTTATACGGTTTAAGCGAAGAAGAAATCAAAATTGTGGAAGGTTCTCTGTGATAGGCAAAGAGTCTTGCAAGTCAAAAGGCTTGCCAGCAAAGCGCGCGCCTGACGTGTGGGACTGCGCTTCGCGCGCGTCATTTTCGAGCATTTCGCGGAGCGTGGCTTCGGGTTTTTCCTGCTCCCACCTGTGCCTGCGGCAAGGTGCAGGCAAGCCTTATCCACGCCCGCCCACACGCGGGTACCCCCTTGCAGGGGGCTTACGCAAACCGTTGGGCTGAGGACGCAAGAACAAGAGGGTTATTCCTTGCGCCGCCAACGCCGCGAGCGTTGCCGCTCCGAAAGAAAGCGCCAAACTGCTCTGGCGAATCAGCAGCCCTAGCGTCAAGTAAAACACGGCAAACGAAAACAAACCTAAGACCAGTCCGCGCAAAACCTTGCCCGCGCTTTTGTATCCGCTGTGGCGGTGGGCGAAGACCGTTAAAATGCTGATGTAAAGCGGGATGGTCGTTAACAGCCCGGTCAGTCGCGCGCCAATGTAAGGCGCAATGCCGGTGACCAGCAAGATAAAACTCGTGGCGAGGACGATTCTGGCGGGAATATCCCATTTACTCTGCGGGGCGCTTGCGGGCGCGGAAGCGTAATTGGGCGTAAGCCATAGCCCAATGAAGATGACCGTCAGCGTGGCGAGGAAGAGCGGCAGAAAATTCGGCAGGGCAACATTTTGCAGGATGAAGGTCATGCTGGCGAAAACGATAACGCTTCCCAATAGGGAAATTTTCCAACTGAATTTTTTGGAAAGCCGCGAATAGGTCAATGTATAGGCAATGAGCGAAAATCCGCCGCTGAGCGTGCCGCGCACAGTGTCGAAAGCGAAAGCGCGGTCGTGGCTGATGGCGATGAGGAAGGCGACGGGTCCCGATGTGAGCGGCAACCCCACCAGCCACCCGCTGACGGCTGCGCCCCATTTTCTACCGGCTAGGCTGGCGGCGCCAATAATAACCGGCGCGAGAAGAAGTTTTAACGCAAGGATATTCATAGTGGTTTTTGTGGTTAAATTTTTTGGCAAGCCCTATGCGCGTTAATGCCCCAATGTTTTTAGCGCGGATAGGTCGTTACGGCACAACAAATTTTACCCAAAAGGTTTTCTCTGTGCCTATGAAAACATCTTTGCCCTGCGGCGTGTTGAGCGTAAAGTATGCGGAGTAAGTTCCGCTGCGCTGCGGGGCAGTGAGTTTCACCGAGATTTCCACTTTTTCGCCGGGCAGCGTTAACGCAATGGGAGATTCCAGCGGCGCGGCGAGTTCATCCCCGGCGGCAAATTTCAAAACATAGTTTAACCACGGGCAAGTTCCGTTATTTTGAAATTCCCAAGTCTTTGTAAATTCTTCGCCCGTCTGTACTGCGCTCCCATCGGGAATGGTGACATCGCGCAGCAAGACGGCGCTATTCACGCAATTTGCGGGCATCGTTATGGAAACGGTTGGCGTGGCGCTTTCCAGCGGAGCGGGCGTAAGCGTGGGCGCGATATAGACGGGCAGAGTGGGCGGCAATGTGGAGGTGACAAACCTCATGGCTGTTGGCGCGGGCGGCGCATCTACCGCCACAGAAATACAAGCGCAGAGCAGCAGGGGAACGAGGAGCAGAATTTTTTTCATCAGGCGATAATTTCTTGCACGCGCCCAACTTGTCCATCCATCAGGCGGACTTTGATTCCGTGCGGGTGCGTGGGCGATTTGGTAAGAATATCTTTCACCACGCCTTGAGTCAATTTGCCGGTGCGTTGGTCCGCTTTGAGAACTATCCGCACGGTTATGCCGGGTTTGATGTTTGCGCGTAATTGACCGTTCATTTTTGCAGCAGTCCTTTAGCGAAGAGGAGCAGCGCTTGAACGTCCGCAAAGTTTGTGACCATGCCCACCGAGATGCGTACCGCGCCGCTGGCTTTACCGTCAATGCAGGAGCGAAAGTCATCCACAGATAGGCGCTCTTCATGACCTTGCCGCGTGAAGCAGACATCTAGCTCTACGCGAGAGATGCCCAATGCCACTTCGCCCGCGCCCGGATTACAGAAGCAGCCCGTCCGCAAGGAGATGTTCACTTTGTTCGCTTCGCGCTCAATGTAGCGATGGTCTATGGGCGCGCCATTTTTATCGTAAAAGTTTACAGTGACCGCGCCGCCGCGCCCTTCGGGGCTGGTGGGTCCAAAGATGCGAACCAGCGGCGCGCCGTTGCCATGCTTCATCTCTTTCAAGTTTTCTAACAGCCAGCCAGTCAGGTTTTTGACGCGCTCGCTGATAACTTCATAGCCGATAGATTGAATATGCCGCAAGCCAATTTCAATGGCGGGGATGTTGAGATAGTCCAGCGTGCCGTCTTCAAAAGCGGGCGCGCCATCGGCGAGATAATATTTATCGCCTTGCACAGAGGCGACTGTGATAGTTCCGCCTGCAAACCACGGGCGGTGGAGTTTTGCCAACGCAGATTTTTTTGCAAGGAGCGCGCCTAGTCCCGTAGGGTAGCCGAAGATTTTGTAAAAGGAAATTGGCACAAAGTCTGGTTTGGTTTGACTTAAATCTAATGAATTGGTGGGGACGTAGGCAGCGGCGTCCAGCAGCACGTCCCAGCCGTGTTGATGCGCTTTCTCTATCCATGCCAGCGGATGCTTGACCGAGGAAAAATTCGACTGGGCGGGATAGGCGAAAAGGTTATGCCCATTCGCGGAGGGGTGCGCCAGTTCATCAAAGAGCCGCGCTTCATCCACGCGCATATCGGGCAGCATGACGGGAATGTAGGTTACGGTTGCGCCGCGCGCGTGGGCAAATTCTCGAATGCCATTAACCGAGTTGTGATTGTCAAAGGTCAGCAGATAGCGCCCGTTTGGAAAAGGGTAAGATTCGCCAATCAGTTTTAACGCGCCGCTGGCGTTGGCGGTGAAGATGGCAACGTATTCTTGCGGGTCGGCGTGAAAAAAATCCAAGATGTAATCGCGCGTTCCTTCCACTAACTTAGTCGCCGCTTGTGATGTGGGGTTGGAGGAATGCGGGTTGCCAAAGACGTTCTCGCGCAAGAGCTTTTGGTGCTTTTCAATTTGCGATTCCGCGTAGATGCCGCCGCCGGTGTAATCAAAATAGATTTGTTTGGCGTCGTCGAGGCGTTTGTAATCTTTACGGCGCAGCTCGTCCAGCGCGGCGGTCTGCCGATAGGCGGGGTATTTTTGCAGGAAGGATTCAAAATCCGAATTCATTATTTTTCCTTTTACGCCTTGACAGTGTTGCTCAACTTGCCCAGTCCTTCAATTTCCACGTCCACCACGTCGCCGTTTTTTAAGACGCCCACTCCGGCAGGCGTGCCGGTGAAGAGCAGGTCGCCCGGCTCTAAGGTCATAATAGAGGCGGCGTAAGCGACAAGGGCATTGACGTTAAACACCATATCGCGGGTGGAAGCCATTTGCCGCATTTGTCCATTGACTCGGCAAGTAATGACCGCGTCTGAGGGGTCAAAGTCATTGTCTATCCACGGACCGAATGAACAGAAGGTGTCAAAGCCTTTGGCGCGCGTCCATTGGTCGTCTATTTTTTGCAGGTCGCGGGCGGTGATGTCATTGCCGACTGTGTAGCCAAAGATGTGTTCTTTTGCTTGCTCCACAGGAATATTGCGCCCGCGCTTGCCAATGACCACGACCAGTTCGGCTTCATGCTCCACCTGTTTGGATTGCGGCGGCAGGAGAATTGCATCTCCTTGCCCGATGATGGAAGAAGGCGGCTTAAGAAAAATTAACGGCGATTTGGGAATTTCGTTGCCGAGTTCTTTAGCGTGTTCCACATAATTTCGCCCCACGCAAATAATTTTGCTGGGCTGGCAGGGCGCTAATAAGCGCGCGTCTTTTAGCGGAATTTTTGCCTCGCGGCGGCGATATTCTCCGAAAATATCGCCTTGCACTTCGCCCACTTTATCTTCCAGCAGCCAGCCGTATTTGGGTTCTTCATCGGCAATTTGGTAACGAACAATTTTCATCGCAAGTCTCCTTAATGGGTTTCAAAGGGTTTAATGCCGCCTGCATCCACCGCGCTTAACAGGGCAGAAACGCTCATCTTCAGGCGTGGATGAATCAGGTCGGGCGCAATATCCGCCAGCGGAACAAGCACAAAGGCGCGTTCATGCAGGCGTGGATGCGGAACGATCAGCGGCGGCGAGTCGATGATTGCTTCATCGAAAAATAAAATATCAATATCAATAATGCGCGGACCATTTTCAAAGGTGGCTTCTCGTCCCAGCGCTTTTTCCAGCCGCTTGATATGGCGCAACAGCGGCTGCGCTTCCAAATACGTTTCCACTTTAACGACTTGATTCAAAAAAGAATCTTGTTGAGCGTAGCCCCAGGGCGGCGTTTCATAAATTGGCGACTTTGCCTTCAAAATCATCTGCGGCGCGAGGTTTGCCGCCGCAAGTTTGAGGTTGTTCAATTTATCCCCCACGTTGCTGCCCAGCGCCAAGTATACGATGTGTTCCATGCTGCCTCCTTGTTATTCGCTTAACGATACTACTTTTGCGTTCGAGAGGGCGCGGATTAAATCCGCGCTGCGGAGGATAACCGCCCGCCCGCTGATTCCCGACCCAATGGAGATTTCCTCCTCCGCTAACGCGCGCGCGTCCACCAAAATTGAAACGGGTTGCGCCAGCCCAAAAGGACCCACCGCCCCCACTTTGTAGCCCGTCACCGCAAAGACTTCCTGCGGCGTAGCCATAGTCACCCGCGAAACGTTGAGAATTTTTCGCAGTGTCTTCCAGTCAATTTGAGCCGCGCCCGCCGCCAACGCCATCACAAATTCATCTCCGCTCACGCGGAACAAAATACTGCGGATGACTTGCGCCGGACGCTGACCGCGCTCCGCCGCCGCTTCTTCCATAGATGAGACGGGCTTTTGGTGAACAAAGACGCGATGCGGAACGTTCAATGCCTGCAACGCCGCGCTGACGGGCGGGGTTTCCATTGGGTTAGGCGTCCTCGTTGTCGCGCGCCGTTTTGTTAATTTCATCTATACTCGCGCCGCGCGCTTTTTGCAA
>Ga0172370_10000144_pt1 | contig 98440 bp, 86 predicted proteins | sample LakKiv5m_FD_114538 | JGI IMG/M metagenome (GOLD analysis project Ga0172370, IMG submission 114538) | Freshwater microbial communities from Kabuno Bay, South-Kivu, Congo - kab_022012_11.5m | ecosystem: Environmental > Aquatic > Freshwater > Lake | place: Democratic Republic of the Congo...
GCGAGGATTGCTTCGCCAAGTGAATTTGTAAGTTCATTATTGCTTGACGACATTTATAATCATTTTGAAGCAATAAAGCCAATGAGTGTACCCCGATTTTCTACAACGTTTGTTGACTCCGAAACGAAGAACTTTATCGAAGAATCCGGTACGGACTTAAAGGAAATTGCAAAAGGATATCCCAGATTGCAAAGGATGTTTCCTCATAATTCCAAAGTCAGGAATGCTATCAATTGGCTATATCCCGAAGGCAATCTTCAGGAACGGCTTCTGTCCACAGCAAATATAATTAATGCATCGAAAAAGCAATTCATCATAAGAACGGTCAGGCAAATAAATGGCATCGAGCCAACAAAACATTTGATGATAAATTTATAAATTCTCGTTTTCCGGGAAAATGATTTTTATATAGAATACAGAATAATTTTCAATATAAAATTTAACACTCAACACACAACACTTAACACTCTTATAGTCCTACTCCTGAAGTGCAACTCTTGCCGCAGTCAAAAGCAATTCGGGTGATATTCTGATTTTGAAATTCGGATTGATATATTCGAACTGTATCATGCCTTCCTGATTTACAATGAACAGGGCTGGTACAGGTAAAATGTAATGAGTGTTTCCCGCATTTTCTTCGAGTACTAAAAGCATATCACTGTAAATCTGCTTTGCGTCGTAAGCCAGTCCGAGTGATTTAATCGCAGTTCCTGATGTATCAGAAAGCAAAGGAAAACTCAGTTCGTATTTGTCAGACATTTCTTTAATCTTTTCAGGTTTATCCGGACTGATTCCTAAAATCTGATACCCCATATCAAAAAGTTCCTGAGAAACTTCCTGAACCTGGGAAATGTGTTGATTGCAGTACATGCACCAAACTCCTCTGTAAACAATCAATACCGTTGGTTTGTGGGGCAGGAATTTGTTAAGTTCAATTGGATTGCCTGCAAAATCATAAAGAACGATGTTTGGAATTTTATCACCGATTTTCAGTGATGTGATTTTTTGAGGGCTTTCTGCTATCTTTAAATCATCAGCCGATTGAGAGCCGCAGGAGACAAGCAACAAAGTTGAAATTATGCCGATGAAAAGCGAAATATTATTTTTCAGTTTCATGATTAAATAACTCAATATTATTTTTTTTCAAAAATAACATTTTTCTGTTTAATCTTTTAACCAATTTTTCCAAATCTCAGGTTCGTAACCCAAAGTTGTTTTTTTCTCGCATCTGACAATAGGTGTTTTAAAAAGCAAAGGGTTTTCGAGAAGTAATACTTCTGTATCGAAAACCATAAATCCCAAACCTTTCCTTTTGAAATCCTTTGATTCTCTATCGAGAAGGTCATCAAGTGGAATTGATTGGCTAATATTATCTAACTCACCTTTTGTTATAGCTTTTTCGTTCAAATCAACAAAATGAGGTGAAATTTTCCGTTCTTTGAAAAATCTGATAGCTTTTTGAGTTTCCTTGCACTTCAAAGTTCCGAATATCTGAATAACCATTGTCAAATCCATCTAAATTTTAACTTAATAATTCAAAAGTTTTTCCATATCATTCTCAATTTTTTCCTGAGATGGCAAAACATCGAGTTCATAAGCAGGCGCATAAGGAATATGCGAATCCTTTGCCGCATGACGAATTACCGGTGCGTCTAAAAATCTGAATGCTTCTTCTGCAATTGTTGCCGCAATCTCACCGCCAAAGCCGTTCGTCTTTGTATCTTCGTGAACGATAAGTACCTTATTTGTCTTTTTAAGCGATTCGAAAACCATATCCTTATCCCAGGGAATAATTGTTCTAAGGTCAATAATCTCAATGGATTTTCCTGTTTTTTTCTCAATTATTTTAGCGGCATTGAGCGAATCCTTAACAGCCATTCCCCATGTAACAACAGTAAGATTACTGCCTTGCTTTACAATTTTTCCTTTACCGAAAGGTAGGAGATAGTTTTCATCTGGTTCGAAAGTTGTAGAGTGAGGCAATCTGTAAAGCCCTTTATGCTCTAAAAACAGTACAGGGTCTTGCAGTCTGCAGGCGGTTTTCAGCAATCCTTTTGCATCAGCCGCTGTGCTTGGATATGCAATGAGTAAGCCGGGTAAGTGGCTAAAGAAACCTTCGATATTTTGCGAGTGACAAAGTCCTCCATGAATATAGCCACCTACTGCTGTTCTTATGACTACTGGTGCCGAGAAATTTCCGTCAGAGCGAAACCGCATTGTTGCAAGTTCATTGCGAATTTGTTGAAAGGCGGGCCATATATAATCCCCAAACTGAATTTCAACAACCGGTTTGAAACCACGGACAGCTAATCCCAAAGCTACACCTATTATTGACGCTTCTGCAAGTGGTGAATTAAAAACTCTGTCTTCTCCAAATTTAGACAATCCTTTTGTAGCAGTGAAAACACCACCCTTTGGGTCTGCAATGTCCTGCCCGAAAACAAGCATTTTTTCGTTTCTTGCCAACTCCTCAGCAAGAGCATGATTGATGGCATCAACCATTACAGATTTATTGCCGGATTCAGGCTCTTCTTTGGAATAATTTAATTCCCGTGTTTTAATATCTGCAAATACATGTTTTGTAGAATCCTCAGCTTTTGCATCAGGTCTTGACAAAGCCCAGTCAGCAGCTTCATCAATTTCTCTTTTGATGTCATTCTCAAATTTTTCAAGTTCTGATGATGTGAAAATCTTGTTATTAAGAAGATGCTTCTTTAAAATTTCGATACAATCTTTTTCTGATTTTGCATATTCGAGTTCTTCTGCATCTCTGTATTTTCTCTGGTCGTCGCTGGATGAATGAGGAACCAGACGCTCAACCATACCATGAAGCAAAACAGGACCTTTGCCTGAGCGAATGTGTTCTGAAGCATCTTTTGCGGCTTTGTAAGAATCAAAGAAGTTTGTTCCGTCAAATGTTTTCATCCGAAGGTTGGCATAACAGCAAAAGGTATGGGCAACATTTCCACCCATTGATTGTTTTTCGCGGGGAACAGAAATTGCATAACCATTATCCTGAACAGCAAAAAGTACCGGCAATTTTTCCCTGCTTGCCCAATTCACTGCTTCATAAAATTCACCTTGGCTTGTTGTACCTTCACCGGAGGCAACATAAGTGATTTCGTCAGTACCGAGCTTTTTCGATGCCAGGGCAGTGCCAACAGCATTTAAGTATTGCGTGCCTGTGGACGATGACGATGTTGGCATGTGTAGTTCTTTGTTTCCGTAATGTCCGGGCATTTGTCTGCCACCTGTCGAAGGGTCTTCGGGTTTACCAGCTGCAAGAAGAAAATATTCCTTTGCTGTCATTCCCATGCTGTAAGCAAAAGCTGCATCACGATAGTATGTCCAGCCCCAGTCATTTTTTTTCCTCAATGCCATTCCGATAGCCACCTGCATTGCCTCATGGCCACTGCATCCGATATGGAAGAAAGATTTGCCTTGCTTAACCAAAGTAAAATGCTTTTCGTCGGATTTGCGGGCTAAGAGCATAAAGCGTAAAGCTGCCTTCAATTCTTCCTTCGACAAATCAGGCAGTTTACTCGATTTTTTCAAATCAATATGCTCAACCGAGCAACCTGCACCCCTGTTGTGTGAACAATGTGAACCTTCCCTTGAAGAGGCGATGGCTTCCTTTAAAATATCTTCAGTAGATTTATTTATTTTAGATTGTATCTTTTTCCCGGTCATGAAAACTCATTAAACTTATTAAACTAATCAAACTCATTAAAATGTTTTATTACTATAGAGCAATATAAGAATATTATTAAACGAATTAAAGAAGAAATTATGACAAAATTGAAAATTTGTATTTTTAATAATTAACTTAATTTAAATTTGAATAAGATATTGTTTTTTTCAAATCTACTTGTCAAACAAAATCATTTGCTTTTCTTCCTTAGACCTGATGTATTCAAAGTCCCTTGGAGCATTTGTTTTTTCAATGCCACCATAATTGTTGACTGCTTCTTTAATTAAACCGACGGATTGGTCTAATTCTTCATTCAGATTCTTACTGGTAAATCTCATTGTTTCCCAACCGTTAATGAATAGCAAATTGTCTCTTTGCTTATCTTTTTCAATCCGTTCATTTTCCATGTGATATGTATCTCCATCGCACTCAACAGCAATGTTTCTGGCTTTGCAAAACAAGGCAAAATCAGTATAAAATGTTCGTTTATCTAATATCACTTCCCACTGTCTTTCGGCATTAATACTTAGTTTTTTGAACTCATCCCAAAGCATTTCTTCAAGTGGGCTTTCGTAATACAAATCGTTTATTTCTTTTGCTTGGGATAAGTGATTTTGAGTTGTATTAATGAATAATATTCTACGTTTTCTTAAGCTTTCGATTGGTGTGGGTAATTCTATCAGTTTATCAAGTTCCAAACGGTAGTAATCATTTTCAGAATTAGGATGTTTTTTACCGTTAAGTACAAGTTCTTCTCTTTTTGCAATACTAATATTTTTTACTTTTGCATACCAACGTACTGTATGGGCATAAAGTCCAAACGATTTTGGAAGATAAAATGCAATCAGTTTGATTTTTTTATCACGAACCATTATGGGAGCACGCTTTACAGGAATCCTGTACCAATGTTCGACATCAGCATAATAGTAGTCACTTTTGTCTTTAAGCAACGCCACCAGCACATCTTTTTTACCTTTAAGTCCCATTTCATTCGGTGAATAACTAAAAGTGAATAGTGAATAATTTAAATTTCTAATTTCTAATTTCTAATTAACTAACCCCTTCCACTCTGCGAATCTCAGGAATTTCCTTAATAAAAAAACGCTCGATACCTGCCCTCAATGTCATTAGCCACATCGGACAATTTTTACAGTTTCCGGTGAACCGGACTTCTGCTGTCCTTGTCTCTTCCTCAAAACGAACAAACTCTATTCCGCCACCATCAATTTCAAGATAAGGTCTTAGCTTCACCAAAACGGCTTCTGCCCTCGATGGAATATCGTCTATAGCGTTCATTTTTACAAACTGATTTCTAAATTATTTTCTATACTATTTTTATAATTCAATTTACGAATTTCGGAAACAATATTAGCTGTAATTTCGCGAATAATTTTTGATTGTGCATTTTCGCTGTCAGCAAGAACAATTGGCTTGCCGCCGTCATTGTTTTCTCTCATCTGAATATTCAAAGGAACTTCTCCCAGAAATTTTACTTTATATTCATGAGCAATATTTTTACCACCACCTTCTCCAAAGATATGGTACTTTTTGTCGGGCATATCGGGTGGTGTGAAATAGCTCATGTTTTCAATCACTCCAAGAATATCAACATTAACCCTCTTAAACATCGAAATGCTTCTCCTAACGTCTGCAACCGCTATTTCCTGAGGAGTAGTAACAATCACAGAACCGGTAACAGGAATTTTTTGTGTCAAAGTCAACTGAATATCGCCTGTTCCTGGAGGAAGGTCAAAAACGAGATAGTCAAGTTCGCCCCACTCAATTTGCTCAAAAAGCATAGAGAAATATCCCGCAAGCATGGGACCTCGAACGATTGCGGCTTCGTCCTGCTTCATTATGAATCCCATTGAAGCTACCTTTATACCATATTTTTCAGTCGGGTATGCAACGCTTTTTCCGTCGGGTTGCTCGACTGCAAAAATCTTTGCATCCTTCAAATCGAACATTGTCGGCTGACTTGGACCGTAAACATCAGCATCGAGAATTCCCACAGATGCTCCTGTCAATGACAATGCTGATGCAATATTTGCGGAAATTGAAGACTTCCCGACCCCACCTTTACCTGAAGCAACAACTATTAAATTCTTAACTCCTTTCAGAAAATCACGATTTGCTTCGAATGGCAGTTCATTTATGAAAACCTCGCAATTTACACCCGGAAAAAGTCGTTTGGTTATATTTTTACATTCGGTTTGGATGAATTCCGATATTAAATGAACCGGCTGTACCAAATCAAAGTGAATTTGAATTTGATTATCATCTAACTGTATATCAGTTAAAGCATTTAGTTCTTGAATAGTAAAGCCAAGGTCATTATCCCTGATTTTGTAAATTTCATCTCTAAGTTGGTTCAGATTTATCTCTTTTGACATTTTTTCCTCATTAAATATTATCAATTAAATTAATGTCATAAAAACGTTGCGTATATATAATAATTGTTTAAACAAAGAATAATTTTAAAATATACAGTTTTTTCATAAATTTGTAGTTCTTAAATATATTAAAGTTATGACTATTGTAACTTTTTGTGGTTTCAAATTGTCATAGCTAATGGTTAAAAACTGAAAATAAATAATATTATTAATTTTAAATTAAGGTTAAAAATGAAGAAATTAAATTACTTAGTTGCTATATTATTGATAGCATTCACTTTTAGTGCTTTATCTCAGGGCATTAATGATATGAAACTATTTCAGAAAAATCTGGATTACACAATTAAACCACATAAACCAATAGAAACATCTTTCACGAGTTCAAAATCAGAAAAGTCACTTGCATTGACATGGGAACAAATTGAGTTGTGTTATCAACCATTATATTTTTCACATTATTCAAGATGTACACCGATTGTATATGACCCAATATCTAATCTGGTTATAGTTGCAGGTATGCAAAGTCAAAATTCCGGACCACAAACACTATCAAAAATCATGGGTGAGGTATATTACAAACAACCAACCGGAATGAGATGGGATTCAACAAAGTTATTCAATGAAGATGAAATGGGAATTGCCAATCCTTCGATTACGGTGAATAACACAAGCGGAGCTACAAATTATGCAAATTTATCGGTTACGATGCTTGGCAGATTTGCCCCCGCATACAACGAATGGAGATGGACAGGTGTTGCTTATGCTTTTAAAAACGCATCTGAAGTTGTTGCAGAATTAAGCGAATATCCTGACGCAAACAATCCCGGTGGACAATATAATTGGTTCACCTTACCAATGGTTTCCTCAGGAACTCATTCTCAATCCTATGCCGCTTCAATATTAACAGTTGGAATGCAATCAAGCGTACAATATGGTGCTTATGGATTTTTAGCTATGGATGCCGCTTCTCAAACATCACTATCGTCAAAGATACCAAATGAGTGGGCAGTAAGTCTGTTCCGTGCATCAACTGATTTAAACAGTTCATATAATGCTTCAATGGAGATAGCAGTTGACAATTCCAATAACGTTTATGTTGCTGTCAACAATATATTTGCCGATGATGAAAATAACAGAATTCCTGCAGTATCGATATCAAACAATTCCGGTGACAGTTGGTCTCCTTTCAACAGAATGCCTGCAAGTCTATTGGAGGAATATCGAGCAGTAACCGCTTACGAAATCATTGGTCCTTATGATGTTTATAATCAAAAAAACGGATTTGTCGCATGGGGTAACAACTCATTCAGCTACTTTTTCCCCGTATTTTTAGCTTCTCAGGATACAATTCGCGAAATTCATATAGTTGAAGCAAGATGTATGAATAACTCAACATGGTCCTTGTGGAATGTAGCCGAACTAAATGGCTTTACACCTTGGATATTCTATGATTCTGACTTATACCCCAATGCAACAGACAGGTTTAGAATTACTCGGGCAAATTTGGGCTATGAAATTCAGGCATCAAAAACCGCTGATGGTCAATATCTTATAGTAAAATGGGTTGACCAGGGGTTAAATCAAGACGGTACAGGTAAAATTTCAAATTTCACTACACCGGTTCCAATAACGATGCTCGATGCAAACAATGAAGAAGTTGATGCTACAATAAATTCAATGGAAATTCTGGATATTTTTATTGCAAGAAGAAAGATTGACAATAATAACTGGAAAGTCAGTAATGTAACTAATGACAACAGTAGCTACAAAGCTGTTTGGATACCAGATATTGTTCCTGCAGTTGACAACATACCGATTATTTGTTCTTCAACTCCGGTTTATCAGGGTCAGGACCCTTTTAATAATCTACCACTAGCATTAAGAGATAGAATTATTGAATTTCCTGCATTCTTTTTCATGTACTCAAGAATTACAGAGCCAATGGATGTAGAAGAATCAACGAACAATTATAACTTCAATGTACTTTCAGTTTATCCAAATCCTGTAACTGATTTGGTTGAATTTACATTTGAATTGAAGGAAGCATCTAACGTAAGAATTGAAATCACCAATGCACTCGGTCAATTGGTAAAAGTTGTTTATGACAACTACACAGGCGAAGGTTTGCAGGGCTTTAATGCAGATTTATCATATTTATCAAGCGGTGTTTATTATTACACTTTGACAGCAGGAAACAACAAAGCAACAAAGTTGTTGAATATTGTAAGATAAATTTGCAAATTTTAAATTCTAAATTCTAAATTTTAAATTAAACCCTCTCGAGTGAGGGATAAAAAAAATTGAATTTGTAAATAAGATTGTAACAAAGGGGCTGTTCCGAAATAGGGACAGTCCTTTTTTTATATTATACTTTTCTGATAATGGTAGTTCTTTAAATTGTCATTCTGAACGAAGTGAAGAACCCTGATTCTTTTTCGAAACAATATGATAGATTCTTCGCTCCGCACAGAATGATATAATTCGAGTTATCTGTAATTTTCTGATTTTTTTATAAATTAATCATTAAATAATTTGACAAAAAAAGAGTCAATATCCGTATGTTTTTTAGATTAACTTAAGGGAGAAATAATTTGCTGGATAATAAAATGATTTCATGGTATTTATTGTTATTTATAACATTCTTTATGATACTTTTTCCTAAGTCAGAAGCAAAACCATTATACATAGCTACCAGCACACCCGTTGAGCAAATACTTAAGGAAATAACCGGGAATAATGCAGAAATTGTTACACTGGTAAGTCCCGGTAGTTCTCCGCATACTTATTCTCCGAAACCTTCTCAGGTTGTGCAAGCTCAAAAAGCTGATGCATTGTTTTATGTTTCCGAATATTTGGACGGATGGGCGGCTAACCTTAGTACAAAGAAAAAATTCAAATTAATTGATTTGCTTCCGAAATCTTATCAATATAATTTCGGTACTGAAGACAAACACGAGCATGAGCATTCAAAAGGCGAGCATTCGCACAACGAACATAACCATAAATCGAAATCCAAAAAGGTCATTGACCCGCATTTTTGGACTGACCCGCTGACAGTAAAAGAATTAGTTCCTGTCGTATTAAAGCAATTAGTATCAGCTAATCCTGAAAATGAGAAAATCTATGCTGAAAACTCAGCGGCATTTATAAATAAACTCGATGAATTACATACAGCCATTAAAACAAAGATGAAGTCATTTGCAGGTGAGCCGATTTTTCTTTTTCACCCTTCATTTAGGTATTTCATTAAAAGATATAACTTGAAATATATGGGGTCTATCGAAACCTCACCGGGGAAGGAACCATCCGCAGAATATATAATGAAACTTATTAAAAAAGTAAAATCAGTCAAGGCAAAAGCACTATTTACCGAACCGCAATTACCCGTCGGTCCTGTTAAAACAATTGCAGAAGCAACAGGTTTGAAACTTTTTTCTTTAGACCCGATAGGAGGTGTTGAAAAACGAAAGACTTATTTTGAACTGATGAATTATAACTCAGATGTTTTAGTCAAGGCATTGAAATAAAATTATATTCTGCATACAGTTCTAAATTTTAAATTTGATTAATCTTTAACACCAACCGTTGTTAGCAAAAAAAAGACAGATAAATTCACTGTTCACTGTTCACTACTTCAGCTACTCTCATCTTAGCGCTCCTTGCCCTGGGATTTCTCGCTATTTCATCATCATCTGGTAAAATAGGTTTAGCAGTCAGAATTTTTAATCGTGGCATAGTTTTTGTTGTTCCTGAAACAAATTTGATTTGTGCTTTTTTTATAGATTGTTCTTTAAAAAATGATTTCACGATTCTGTCCTCGAGCGAATGATAGGAAATAATAACTATTCTTGCTCCGTCGGACATCATCGGCAGACAGTTGTGAAGAGTGTTGTATAAAACATCAAGCTCATTATTGACAGCTATTCGAAATGCCTGAAAAACTCTCGAAAGTGATTTTGTGCGTTGTTTATCAGGGACAGATTCTTCAACAACTGCTCTGAGTGCAAAAGTAGTATTAAAAGGAAAAGCACGGCGTTGCAGCATTATACGCCGTGCTATCCTGTTAGCGAAAGGTTCTTCTCCGAAGTTACGGAGTATTGCGATTATTTCTTCCTCTTTTGCTGCATGCAGGATTTCTTCTGCTGTTTTGCCGTTTGGACCAAATCTCATGTCAAGTGATGTATCCTTACGGTAGCTAAATCCGCGGCAACTCTCGTCGAGTTGCCGCGAAGATAATCCTAAGTCAAGCAGAATGCCATCTATCCCCCCATCAAGACCCGTTATACTGCATGCATTGCTAAAACATTCGTTAACTAATCTAAGCCGGCTGTTTTTACCTTTTTCCAATTCCCCCCAGAATTTATTTTGGCAAAAACCAATTGCCTGCTCATCCTTATCGAAACTATACAAGCTGCCTTGCGGGCTTAACCTACGCAATATCTCCGCGGAGTGTCCTCCGCCACCCAATGTTCCGTCTATATATCTTCCATCCGGCTTAGTTACCAAAAAATCGCATGACTGATGCAACAACACAGGAAGATGATAATCATATTCCGCTCTTTCTTCAGAAACTGATTTTTTCCTATGTTTCATGGAAGCCGATAGAATTATTTTTTATTTCAATGTACTATACTTTGCTCATCAACTTTTCAGCTACTTCTTCATAAGATTCCGGATGCCCGTTCATATAGTTGTCATATTCTTCAGGATTCCAGAATTCTATGTGGTTCATCACACCGGCAATAGTAACTTTTTTATCAATACCGGCGAAAGTCATAAGCTCTTTTGGCAACGCCACTCTAAGCTGTGCATCCATTTTCACGTCTTCGCTATGTTGAAGGAGCATTCTAAGAAAGAACCTGTTTTTCTCCTGATATTCGTTAAGTTCTTCCAAAGAATCTTCCTTCTTTTTCCATTCATCCATTGGATAAGCATAGATGCACTTTTCGAAGCCGCGGGTCAAAACGAACATATCATTAGATTCAGGTGAAAGGTTTTTCCTCATCTTTGCAGGAATGTTAACCCTCCCCTTATTGTCCAAAGTGTATGTTTCTTTGCCCTTAAAGCGGCTCATATCCCTAAAAAATCAAATATTACAAATTATTCTCCCACAAATATACACAAAAAAAATCAATCTCCCACTTTCTCCCACAATTTTTTTATTTTTATCGTAGAATATTAATTAAATACTTTGAATATATGTAGTTATAATTAACATTCAATGTCATTATTTTGAAATTTTTCTTTAAAACATCGTTCTTATTATGCTGATTTTTCTTTGTAAGACTTTTTTTGCAAATGAATGCTATATAATTTGAAACTAATACATTATTCAATTCAATTTTGCATAGAATAAAATTATTTGCGAAATTGTTTAATTAGTTATTGCCAATTGATATTTTCTTTTTTAATTTATGATTAGAATTCAAATATACCGGGAGGTCAATGTTTAAAAGAATACTTGTTGCAAACCGTGGAGAAATTGCCGTTCGAATTATACGTGCCGCAAAAGATTTGGGAGTTGATTCGGTTGCTATTTATCATGAGGTTGATAAAGGGATGCCATATGTTCACTATGCCGATTATGCTTATCAGCTTGTTTCTGACACTCCAAAGCAGGGTTATTTAGATATTAATCAAATTATCGAAATCGCCAAAAAGAGCGGAGCAGAAGCGATACATCCCGGTTACGGTTTTTTATCGGAAAATGCCAAATTCTCTAAAGCTGTATCAGATTCGGGTTTGAAATTTATCGGACCTAAACCACATGCCATCGAAGTTATGGGTAGCAAAACAAAGGCAAGAGAACTAATGGCTAAAGCAGGTGTACCTATTGTTCCCGGAACTCAGGAAAAGATTATCGATATGAAAATTGCATATCAGATAGCCGAAGAAATCGGATATCCAATTTTACTGAAAGCATCTGCCGGCGGCGGTGGGAAAGGAATGAGGAGAGTTGGCTCAAAAGATGAATTTCAAAGTGCATTTGAAGCGGCTCAAAGGGAATCGTTGAAAGCATTCGGGGATGACTCGATTTACATAGAGAAACTTATAGAGAACCCAAGACATATTGAAATTCAGATAATCGGTGATGAGCATGGTAATTACGTTCACCTTGGTGAAAGGGATTGTTCGATACAAAGACGTCATCAGAAAGTAATCGAGGAAGCACCATCAACGGTATTGGATTCGGGGTTAAGGAATAAAATGGGTGAAGTGGCTATCAATGCGGCTAAAGCTTGTGGTTATGTCAATGCTGGCACAATCGAGTTTTTATTCGATACCAATAAAAACTTCTATTTTCTGGAGATGAACACACGGTTGCAGGTTGAACACCCCATAACTGAGATGGTTACGAATGTTGATTTAGCTAAGGAACAAATCAGAATAGCGGCTGGCGAAAAATTATCCTTTAAGCAGGAAGATATTGCCTGGGTTGGACATTCAATAGAATGTCGTATAAATGCCGAAGACCCGTTCAATAATTTTATGCCTGTAACCGGGGTAGTAAATTATCTGCGCGAACCCGGTGGCAGAGGAGTCAGAGTTGACAGCGGTATCGAAAACGGCAGTGAAATTACGATTCATTTTGATTCATTGTTAGCCAAACTTGTGATTTATGGCAGAAACAGGACAGAAGCAATCAGCCGAATGAAAAGAGCTTTGTCGCATTATCGTATTAAAGGACTTAAAACTTCAGTGCCATTCGAACTTGCAGTAATGGACAGTCCGGAATTTGTTAATGGCAATTACAATACAGGTTTTATTGAAAATAATTTCGATTTCAACAGATTGAAAGAAATGAAAAAAGAATACGAGGAAATGGTAGCAGCTATTGCCGCTTACAGCTATAATCTATTGAGAAGCTCGAAGCTACCTAAACCATCGAAGGAAAAATCAAGTAAATGGAAATTGTCGGCAAGGGTTGAAAGATAAATTTCAATATCAAGATAATAAATGAGATAAAAAAATGGACAAACTGATTTTACATATTGACGATAAAGAATATTCAGCAGAGTTTTCTGAAGGAAATCCAAACATAATAATCAACAAAAAGCCCTTTCAGGTTGATTTGATACGGCAGATGGGTGAAAACATATTTTCATTTTCTGTCAATAACAGAATTTGTCAGATTGATTTCGAATTCAATGAATTCGATAAAAGCCACATTAATCTCAACGGAATGACTTTTGATATTGAGATAACTACAGAAACAAAAAAATTGTTGAAGCAATATTTAAAGCAATCAGGTTCAGGCAAAATAAACGGTGCAGGAATTATTAAAGCACCAATGCCGGGTTTGGTTATTAAGATATTGGTTGAGGAAGGAAAACCGGTGAAAAAAGCTGACAAAGTGGTTATTGTTGAAGCAATGAAAATGGAAAATGCTCTTCAATCGCCGATTGATGGCGTTGTGAAACTTATCAAAGTTAAAGAAGGTCAAGCTGTGGAAAAGGATGCAGTTTTGATAGAAATTGATGAATTAACTTAAATAAAAAAAATGAGATATTTCATTATCGTAATCGCTGTTCTAATTCTATTTTCTACTTTAATTTCTGTGGGATTTTATTTTTATGCAGACAATTATTTAACAGAGAAGAAAATTATTGATAAAGAACTAATTATCAGTATTCCGCCGGGTAGCTCACTTAATAAATGCGTTGATATATTAAATAATGATGGACTGTTTAAACCAAATTGGTTTTTCAAAATTTATATTCGATTTTATTCAAAGTTAAATCACGTCCAGATTATTGCCGGCATCTACAGGTTTTCGTCAGAAATGGATAACCGGATGATACTCAATTCACTTTTCTCGGGCAAAAATCTTTATTTGGTTAAGGTTACATATCCTGAGGGAATAACCTTAATGAAATTTGCTGAAATAACCGAAAATCATTTTAATATTAGCAGCAAGGGTTTTCTTGATTATGTGAACTCACCGGAGATTTTACAAAAATATGGAATCAATGCAACAACTGCAGAAGGTTACCTTATGCCCGACACATATACTTTCCAAAGGGATGCTTCAATTGAAGCGATTGCCGAAAAATTGCTTCATGAACAACAAAAGATTTGGGTGAAATATTTTAAAAGTGAGTCAGGAAGAAGTAAATTTACCAAGCACGAAATCCTTACACTTGCTTCAATCATAGAAGCGGAAACTCCTGTGTCGGAGGAAAGACCAAGAGTCAGCGGTGTTTATCAAAACAGGTTGAAAAAAAATATGTTGTTGCAGGCAGACCCTACAGTTGCATACATATTTCAGGACAAAAAAAATTTGACCTACAGTGATTTAAAGACAGTGAACCGATATAATACATATATTTTTCACGGATTACCGCCTGGTCCGATAAATTCACCGAGTCTCAGTTCGATAAAAGCAGCCATGGAACCTGAGGAGCATAATTATCTTTATTTTGTAGCTATTGGTGACAGTTCGAGAAGGCACAAATTCTCAGAAAATTACCGACAGCACTTATTGTATGTTTTGGAGTATAGGAAAAATTTAAGAAAGAAAAACAAAGTAATCCCGTAGGGATGCCATGTTTATCATAACGGAATCAGCAAGACCTTGAGAATACCGAAGGATGCTAAGTTAATAAACTTCTCAGACTTCATCCGTAACACGTTTCACTTATCGTTTTTTCACGTTGAGCGATTTTATCCAAAAAATCTCTTGTGCCACAGCGACAAAGTCATTAGCGAAAAAATCTGCAAACCCTGATTCTGCCTGCCCGATTTATGTAGCTCAAACATTTTGCTGATATAATCCTTATCGAATATTTTTTCTTTGACGAAGTATGATTCCATGACTGTCGAGTGTGCAAAGCTGTACCAGTCATTCCTCAGCCACTCATTTACAGGAGCCCAAAAACCCTGCTTCTTCCTGTGAACAATCTCATGAGGCAGAATTGATTCAACAGCTTTTTTCAGAACGCTTTTTGTTGTTGTTTTATTTGGCACTTTGATTTCAGGTGGAATTGACATTGTAAACTCAACATGGCGATGGTCAAGAAACGGCACCCTTGCCTCTATGCTGTGAGCCATACCTATTTTGTCAACCCGCATCAACAGCAATTCTGCCAGCCGTTGCTGAAGCTCAACATAAGCTATTCGTTGAAGGTAATCGGCATTTGGATTCAGTTCCAGTGCTTCATTGTGCAGGAATTCAGCATGTGCTACAGGCATGTAAATCAAGTTCGAATACTTACTTGTCAGCAATACATTTTGCTGAGTGGGAGGGAGCATCGAAACACCTGACCAGTACAACTGATTGTTGAAAGTACCTCTGCGAAGATACTCTAGTATAAGCATCTGATTTTTTGAAGCCAAAACAGGTTTTGCTAATCCATAGGTCATTTTTCTTAAAGACTGAGGCAATGCCTGATAGTATTTCCACCAGCTTTTATAAAAATTATAGTCTCGCAACATCCAAGTATAACCGCAAAACTGTTCGTCACTGCCTTCACCAACTTGTATCACAATTGTCCCAGAGTCGCGTGTGAGCTTACTCAGAAACCATAGCGGCATACAAACAGGGTCTGCGTTCGGTTCATCCTCGTGCCATGTCAGGTCTTCGAGAATCGGAAAAGCATCGTTGTGGTCAATCAGTATTTCCCGATGATTTGTTCCGTAAAGTTTGGCAATTTTTCTTGCATAATCAAGCTCGTTGTACTTTTCAAGTTCTTTGAATCCGACTGAGTATGTGTCAACAGGTCTGTCCATCAGTTCAGACATTAAAGCTACATTCAAACTCGAATCAATCCCTCCGCTGAGGAAAACTCCGAATGGCACATCACTCATCATTCGGTCTTTGATTGCCTGACGTAAAAGCCGAAGAACTTCTGAATGAATCTCACTTTCGCTTAGCTTTGCATATTCCTGATTCTGTTTTAGGGAAGACCAGTATCGGGTAATTTCAACTTCACCTTTTGTGTTCAGCTTAAGATAATGTCCTGCTGACAGCTTTTTGATGTTCTTGAAAAGTGATTCACGATTAGAAGACATACCCCAGTTCAGATAATTCGGCAGTTCATTGAAATTAAATTCAGGAGATATTGATGGATGCTGGAGAATAGACTTGATTTCCGAACCAAAAACAAATCTGCCATTTTGAACTGTATAGTAAAGCGGTTTAATGCCGATTCTGTCTCTTGCGGCGAATAACTCTTTCTTCTCATCATCCCAGATAGCAAGCCCCCACATGCCGAGCATCTTGTCAAGTATTCCCGCACCCCATTCCCGATATCCATAAAGGATTGTTTCGGTGTCAGAATTTGAATTGTATTTATATCCCTTAGCAATAAGCTCCTGACGTATGGATATATGATTATAAATTTCACCATTGAAAACAATTGTAAATCTCCCGTCTGCTGCGGTCATTGGCTGGTTACCTGCTTCGCTCAGGTCAATAATGGCAAGACGCCGGAAAGCAAAACCGCAGCATCTGTCAGCAGACATCCATTGACCGTCTGAATCAGGTCCGCGGTGAACAATCACATCACTCATGGATTTGAGAACAGATTCATTAATCTGTGGCTCGTTACTGCTGTATTCGACTACTCCTGCAATACCGCACATAGCTTACTTCACCTTACCGGATATATTTTTGAGCAACCCATGAATCGAGGATTTATGTATTATAGCCAGCATTTCCTTAACTGCACTTTCAATTCCAACAAACACAGCACGTGAGATAATTGAATGACCAATGCTTAGTTCATGGATTCCTATTATTCTAGCTATCGGCTGTGTGTTTGAATAATTCAATCCATGACCAGCCGCAATTTTCAAACCTGACTTTTCTGCAAACTGTGTTGCTTTCTCAATTCTGCCAAGCTCCTTTAAAAGAGATTTCTCGTTTTTCGCATTAGCATAAACGCCTGTGTGAAGCTCAACCATATCGCCACCTGCTTTGCATACAGCTTCTATCTGCTTTTCATCCGGTTCGACAAAAAAGCTGACGAATATATTTTTGTCGTGCATTCTTGAAGTCAATTTTTTGAATTTTGCCAGACCCGAAGCAACATCAAGCCCACCTTCAGTTGTCAGTTCCTTGCGTTTTTCAGGAACAATCGTTACCATATCAGGCAAAGTTTTAAGAGCAATTTTGATTATCTCCTCATTAGCCGCCATCTCCAAATCGAGTTTTCCTGTAACAAGTTCACGAAGCAATTTCAAATCCCTGTCGTTAACATGTCGCCTGTCTTCTCTCAAATGGCAGACTATACCGCTTGCACCCGCAAGTTCTGCTTGCAGTGCCGCTGTAACAGGGTCAGGTTCATTTCCTCCGCGTGCATTACGAACAGTTGCTACATGGTCAATATTTACATTTAAAGTTATCATCTTATTAATCCAATAATTAAATCAGCTAAACAACAAAAATATGAAATAATGACGAACCATCAGTTTGAAAAGTTCATAAAGTTTGAAAGATGGGTGCAGGGTATAGGGTTTTGGGTTTTGGGTTTTGGGTATAGGGTATTGGGTATAGGGTATTGGGTATAGGGTATAGGGTATAGGGTATAGGGTATTGGGTATAGGGTATAGGGTATTGGGTGTAGGGTGTATGTTTAAAATTATTTGTATAAAGTATGATTTATAATGTAATCTTCAACTTCTTTGGGGACAAGAGATGATACTGTTTGATTATTGCGGAGCATTGCCCTGATTTTACTTGATGAAATATCTGATTCGGGAATATCAATGAAAGCCAAACCTGGAAAATTTAAATCATTCGTATTCAAATCATGTCTTTTTACAACGCATAATTTTACTTGAGATAGTATCAGTTCCCAGTCTTTCCATTTTGTAAAATCCTTTAATTGGTCACTGCCGATAAGAAGGAACAGTTCGGACTCAGGATATTTCGTTCTGATATATTTTATTGTATCAATAGTATAAGAAATACCCTTTTTCATAAGTTCATAAATTTCTATTTTGAATTTATCATATTTCCACAAAGCAAGTTCGAGCATTTTCAAACGATGTTCAGGCGATACGATCTCCTCAGAGGATTCTGTTTTGAAAGGAGAGAGATATGCAGGTACAAAAAGGCATTCATCAAGCTCCATTTGGCTTAGAAACTGCGTAGCCATACTCAAGTGCATATTATGCACCGGATTAAATGTCCCGCCGAATATTCCGAGTTTGTGCATTGATTTTATTAAATTTATTTTTTTCTTTCAATTTCATCAATTTTAATATCGATAGGGTAATAATTTATATTATAATATCTCCAATCTTTTTCATTAATTTCCTTATAAACCAAAGTTAATGTTAACTTTCTGGTATTTAATTCTTTTATAGAATTTTTTATTTCACCCCATTTAAATATTATATAATTTTGTCCTGGTACTTTTGAAGAATTTCTTTTTTTAATATCCAAATACTTATAAAATAAATAATCCATTATAAAATAATTACAATTAGTCTTTGGAGGTAACATTAATAAAGGTTGTTGAACTGTTGATTGAGAACTGCTATAACTTTGACTAGCACTTTTACTCAAATAATCTATATTTGTATATGGATTTTTGAAATAATTGTTTAATAAGTTATCAGTAGCCGAAACCGTAGAACCTTGAGTTGATGAAAAGGAATAATTTATATTTGGATCATATAATCCAACAGGATTTAATACAACCATATCATTATCCGAAAGAACAAAATACCTTTCATCCAAAATTATGTATTTATCAGAAATATTAATAATTTTTATATATGGTATCGAATCTATTGAAATATAGTTATTAAATTCAAAGGACAACAAACCATCGGTTGTTTGTTTACAATTTTCACATTGGATTCTGTAGTTAAATACTTTTTCTGTATAAGTTTGAGAACAGGAAGAAAAGAAAACCAAAAAGATAGTAACAATACTAATTAAATATAGGTTTGTTGTAAACTTAGTCATGATAACCTCTAATAATTTATTATTATTTTGTTATTTAACTTACTAAATATTTATAATATATCAAAGAAAAATGATTTATTTAATGATTTTCAAACTTATATTTCTGAAAGGTCTCAAGATTTATTTTTTTTGATGCTTTCAAAATTTCAATACCAATAATTTTATCATCCTGAGTTATATCTACATTTATAAAATTTTCGAGTTCATGAACTGAAGCCGATTTTTCATCAGAAAATTCGATATAAACAGCATCTGCCTCTTTGTCATAACTAATTATCATAATCCTAACTTTCGCTTAATTCACAATATACCTTCCTCAACATACTCATCAGCTCAACATTATGCACCCGTATAATGTCAATATCCTGATTTAATAATAAGGCATGAATAAGAATGGTTGGTATATCCCTTTGTGAAGGGTCAGTTATACCTGTCATTTTCCCGATAAATGTTTTACGTGATAAACCAAGGCACAAAGGTACACCAAGAGATTTGAACTTATCGTAATTTTTTAGTAATGTAATATTCTGTTCGTATGTCTTACCGAAACCAATTCCGGCATCTGCAATAATTGATTTTACACCAATACTTTTCGCTTTTTCAATTTTAGATTCTAGAATTTTATAAATATCCTGAAATACATCATTGTATTCAGGATTCTCCTGCATTGTTCTTGGAGTGCCTTGCATGTGCATAAGAATAAGTGTGAGATTTTTCTCTGTAGCCAGTTTCGCAAGACTTGTATCAAAATCCAATCCGCTAATATCATTGATTATTGTTGCACCTGCATCCACAGCCACCTTAGCAACATTATACTTGGTTGTATCAATTGAGATTACAGCATCAGGTTTGACTTTTCTGATATGTTCGATGACAGGAACTACCCGATTTAACTCCTCATCCTCACTAACAGAATCAGCACCCGGTCTCGTGCTTTCACCGCCAATATCCAGAATGTCTGCACCGTCATCAAGTAATTTCAAACCCTGAGCCACAGCATTTTCGAAAGAATAAAACTTTCCTCCGTCGGAGAAAGAATCAGGAGTTACATTCAGCACCCCCATTATTTTCGGAAAATCGTATTTTAACATCATATTCTTTTGAATAATTGAAGAGGCACATAGCAATGTGCCCCTACATATTTTCACTTTACATCTTTCGCGTTTAACGTTTTCACGTTTTCGCCTTTTAACGTTTTCACGTTTTCGCGATTAAAGATTCTTATTCGCAAAATCCCAGTTAACTATATCCCAGAATTTCTCGATAAATGTCGGACGTGCATTCCTGTAATCAATATAGTAGGCATGTTCCCATACATCCAATGTCAAAATTGGTTTCTTGTCCAAAGTCAACGGCGTACCTGCATTGCTCAACTGCAAAATTTCCAGTTTATTGTCTGCATTTTTTGCAAGCCATGCCCAACCGGAACCAAACAAAGTTGTTGCCGCTTTTGAAAATTGCTCTTTGAACGCATCGAACGAACCGAAACTTGCCGCAATCTCATCAGCAATTTTTCCTGACGGTGCACCGCCGCCGTTTGGCGACATGCACTTCCAGAAGAAATCATGATTGAAATGCTGTGCAGAATTATTGAAAAGTCCGCCGTCAGCTTTTTTAATAATTTCCTCCAGCTTCATTTCTTCAAATGCTGTTCCTTTTATCAAATTATTCAGATTATTCACATAAGCCGCATGATGCTTGCCATGATGATAATCGAATGCTTCTTCCGATATAATTGACTTCATTGCATCTTTTGCAAATGGAAGTTCAGGTAATGTGAAAGCCATATTATCCTCCTTGTTATTAATTATTTATTTTAAAAATATCTGTTTAAGATGTATTTATCAAATTTTTATTTTCTAGTCCTACTGAGCATGTCTAATTGCTAACTGCTAACATCTAAAAACACTCAATAATCATAATCCACAATACAATCTTCAGTCAAAGGATGTGATTGGCAAGTCAAAATATATCCTTCGTTAATCTCATCTTCTGTCAAAGCACTGTCTTCTTCCATTTCGACTTTTCCTTGTCTCAGAATTGCTCTGCAGGTAGCACATGCACCAACCTGACAGCTAAACGGCGGGTCGTTGCCCTGCCTTAAAGCGGCTTGTAGTATTGTTTCATCTTCTTCAACTTCAATATCAAATTTTTCACCATACAAAATCACATTTACTTTTTTACTCATTGTATAACTATCTAAAATTTATCACTAATAATTTATATCTCTTGGCTAATCTGTAAATAAATTCATTTACAAAATCACAAACTCAAAACTTAAAACTCAAAATTCTAAACTCAAAACTTAAAACTTAAACTTAAAACTTAACACTTAAAACTTAACACTTAACACTAAAATAAGCCCAACTCAATCTTAGCAACATCACTCAACCTGTCTTTGTCCCATGGTGGGTCGAATGTTAAAATTACTTTTGCATCACTGACTTCCTCAATGTGTTTAATGTAGTATTCAACCTGAGCAGGTATTGACTCGGCTTCGGGACAATTAGGTGCAGTCAGAGTCATCAGCACGACAACTTCATTTTGTTCAGTTATCTTAATGTCGTATATCAAGCCAAGTTCCCAAATATTTACAGGAATTTCCGGGTCGTACACCCTTTGAATTGCTTCAATAACTTTTTCTTTCATTTCATCCTGTGTCATTCTCTTACCCTAACATTGTAACAACTTTTTTTAAGCTATCAATAAAATAATCAACTTCCTCGATTGTATTATAAAATGAAAAAGATGCCCTTGAAGTACCCGGAATTTTAAATTTTCGCATTATCGGTTCTGTACAATGATGCCCTGTCCTGATAGCAACGCCATGCAGGTCAATCATTGAGCCAAGGTCATTCGGATGAATATCGTCAAAAATAAAAGAAATAACCGATGCTTTCTCCTTGGCATTCCCGAGAATTTTAAGTCCGTCAATTTCTTTCATTCTTTCCGTCGCATGTTTAAGCAATTTGGTTTCATACTCATCAATCACTTCAAGCCCGATACCTTGTACATATTTCAAAGCTTCTCCCAAACCAATTGTCCCTGCAATGTTCGGAGTACCTGCTTCATACTTGAACGGCAGATAATTAAATTCTGTTTTTTCAAAAGAAACTGAAAGAATCATATCCCCACCTCCTTGATAGGGTGGCATTGATTCCAAAATTTCCTTTTTACCGTAAAGCACACCAATGCCTGTCGGTCCGTAAATTTTATGCCCTGAAAATGCAAGAAAATCAACATCCAAAGCTCTCACATCAATTTTTTTGTGCTGAACCGATTGTGCTCCATCAAGCAGAACTTTTGCTCCTGCACTGTGTGCCTTATCAATAAGCAATTTAATCGGATTTACCGTCCCCAGCGTATTTGATATATGAGTAAATGAGACCAGCTTTGTCTTATCATTAAGCAGTTTGTCATATTCTTCGATTATCAAGTCGCAATCGTCAGTCATTGGAGCAATCCTCAACTTTGCACCTTTCTCTTCGCAAATCATCTGCCAGGGAACAATATTCGAGTGATGTTCCATTTCAGTGATTATCAATTCATCACCGGGTTTCAAATTTGCCCTACCCCAGGTTTGAGACACCATATTAATGGATTCTGTTGTCCCCCTTGTAAAAATAATTTCTTCAAAATATTCTGCATTGATAAATTCCTGAACGATTGACCTGACCTTGTAATATTCCTGCGTTGAAGTCTTGCTTAAAGTGTGAACTGCCCTATGAATATTGCTGTTCATTTCAGAATAATACTGCTGGAGTTTATCTATTACCTGCCGTGGCTTATGAGTAGTAGCAGCGTTGTCCAGATAGACAAGCGGTTTCCCATTTATTTTCTTCTCCAATATCGGAAAGTCATTTCTAATTTTATTTATATCTAAACCATTACTCATATAATCCTAAAAATTACTCTTAAAAAAACTCTTTTCTTTTCAAACCACATTCAATTTCCAAACTTACCATTATTTGGGAAACTCATTAAACTTATTAAACATTAAACGACTTAGCCGCTTTAAAAACATCACTCAGAACATCACAGAAATAAATATCATCCACAGTTAATCTGTCCGCAACCTGCCTTTTTATATCATCCCTTAATTCAGCTATTCTTATTTTTTCGATGACTTCAGAAGCGAAAGAATTCAATAGCAGTGATTTTGCCATTTCTTCGCTTATCCCCCTCGACCGAAGATAAAACATTGCCTCCTTATCCAGATACCCCGTTGTAGCACCATGACTGCATTTAACATCATCAGCATAAATTTCAAGTTCAGGTTTAGTATTGATTTTTGCATCATCAGTAAGCAATATATTCTTGTTCTGCTGATACGCATTAGTCTTCTGAGCATTAGGTCTAACAATTACTTTTCCATTGAATACAGCTTTGGCAGATTCATCAAGAATTCCTTTGTAAAACTCATTACTGTTGCAATTCGGAACCGCATGGTCAATCATCGTATGATTATCAACAAAATCGCTGTTCTTCATAAAGTAAAAACCATTGTAATTTGTTTCGGCATGTTCTTCTCTGAAAATAGTATTCATATTATTTCGAATAAATCTTCCGCTCATTGTAACAGTTGATGCATTAAAAACTGAATTTTTCGCCTGCTCAACCTGAGTAGTTCCTATGTAGTAAGAATTTCCCTTATCATTCTGGATTTTATTAAACTCAAAATGTGTAGCAAAATTCATAAATATTTCTGTTACCATATTGGTAAATGCAGGATTGTTACCAATCGTGTGGTATGTCTCCACAACATTTATCTGACTGCACTGTCCAACTAAAAATAGATTTCTTGGATTTGACAGCACCGGTCCCCGACGTGTATCGCTGATGAACATCACGTGTATTGGCTCATTTATAAAAACACCTCCCGGAACATTCACATATACTCCGTCTTTGGCAAATGCCGTATTCATCGCTGTAAAAAAATCATTCTTGTAATCAGCCGATGTTGCAAAATACTTGATTAAATTTGGAGCTTTCCTTTTTTCGGCATCTGAAAAACTTTCAATAATAATCTCATCACGAGGATACTTAATTCTCGAAAGTTTCTCCGAATAAACTCCATTAACAAACACAAGCAGATTTTCATTAAGGTCTTTGATTGTAAATGGCTCTATATCAGCATCATTAAGATTAATATCAGGATTGCCGTTTCTTACAAGAAAATCATGATCGTTAAGCCATGACACATTAGTAAATCTCCACGATTCATTTTTCCTCGTTGGTAGTTCAAGATTTTTCATAGTATTGAAGGCATCCTGACGTATGCTATTAATCTGACCTGCTTTCTGACCATTTAGTTTAGATTGAAATTTAAAAAATTCCTCTGCCAAAATATTCTTTATTTCCCTGCTGTCCATTTCTATCTTAATTATTGTTTGGCAATTTGTTTGATTTCGTCATAACCTTTTTCTTCAAGTTCCAGAGCGAGATTCTTATTTCCTGTTTTGACTATTCTTCCATTGTAAAGAACGTGTACAAAATCAGGAATGATATAATCGAGCAATCGCTGATAATGAGTTATAACAACAAAAGCGTTAGATGCCTTGCTCAGCTTATTCACTCCGTTAGCAACAATCTTTAGTGCATCAATATCCAAACCTGAATCAGTCTCATCTAGTATTGCCAATGTTGGTTCGAGCATTGCCATCTGGAAAATCTCATTACGTTTTTTCTCACCTCCTGAAAATCCTTCGTTAACAGAGCGGTTCAAAAACTTTCTGTCAATCTCAACAAGCTTGGATTTCTCTGTCATCAATTGCAAAAATTCCATTGCATCAATCGGTGGCAAACCCTTGTGCTTTCTCTTTTCATTTATTGCAGTTTTCATAAAGTTTGCATTTGAAACTCCCGGAATTTCCACAGGATATTGAAATGCAAGGAAAATTCCCTCTCTTGCTCTTTCTTCGGCTGACATATCAAATAAATTCTTACCCATGAATTCGATTGTCCCACCTGTAATTTCGTAACCATCTTTACCTGTCAGAACATTTGCCAAAGTGCTTTTCCCGGAACCGTTGGGTCCCATTATTGCATGGATTTCTCCGGCATTCACCTCCAGGTTAATACCTTTTAAAATCTTATTACCATTTACATTTGCCGACAAATTTTCAATCTTTAATAAAGCCATTTTTCTTTAAATTCCGTATATATCAAAATCATTATTTTCAAAACATCTTTTTTTTTAGCTAAAAGATAATAGCCAAAAGTAGAAAGCAAAAAACTTAAAAACCCACAACTCAATACTCACAACTCGCAACTCAAAACTACCCCACGCTTCCTTCCAGACTCACAGACAAAAGTTTTTGAGCTTCCACTGCAAATTCCATTGGTAGTTGGTTCAATACTTCCTTTGCATATCCATTGACTATCAGTCCTATAGCTTCTTCCGTTGCTATTCCTCTTTGGTTGCAGTAAAAAATTATATCATCTGAAATCTTCGAGGTTGTCGCCTCATGCTCTATCACTGCAGTCCTGTTGTTTGTGTCAATGTAAGGGAACGTATGAGCCCCGCACTTATCCCCAAGTAGCAATGAATCACATTGCGAAAAGTTCCTCGCATTTTCTGCCTTTCTTCCGACGCTAACCAAACCTCTGTAACTGTTCTGGCTTCTTCCTGCAGAAATCCCTTTAGAGACAATTCTACTTTTTGAATTCTTGCCAAGATGAATCATCTTAGTCCCTGTATCTGCCTGCTGGTAATTATTAGTAAGTGCAACAGAATAAAATTCACCGACTGAATAATCCCCTTTTAAAATACAGCTTGGATACTTCCACGTGATTGCTGAACCGGTTTCAACCTGTGTCCATGAAATCTTAGAATGATTGTGGCAAATTCCTCTTTTCGTTACAAAATTATAAATACCACCCTTACCGTTTTTATCACCCGGATACCAGTTCTGAACAGTCGAGTATTTTATTTCTGCATTATCATGAGCAATCAACTCAACAACAGCGGCATGCAACTGATTTTCATCTCTCATTGGTGCAGAACATCCTTCGAGATAGCTCACATAACTACCCTCATCGGCAATAATCAAAGTTCTTTCAAACTGTCCCGACATCTTTGCATTTATTCTGAAGTAAGTCGAAAGCTCCATAGGACATCTCACACCTTTGGGTATATAGCAAAAAGAACCGTCGCTGAAAACTGCAGAATTTAATGCCGCAAAATAGTTATCGGTCATCGGAACTACTGAACCTATGTATTTTTGTACCAGTCCAGGATAATGTAAAAGAGCTTCGCTAATCGAACAGAATATTATCCCAAGTTCGCCAAGTTTTTCCTTAAACGAAGTAGAAACAGAAACACTGTCCAAGACCGCATCAACAGCTATTCCTGCAAGCTTTTCTCTTTCGCCGAGAGGAATTCCTAATTTCTCAAAAGTCTTCAATATTTCAGGGTCAACTTCTTCCAGACTCTTTGGTTTATTATTGCTTTTCGGTGCCGCATAATAATAAATTTCCTGATAATCTATCGGAGGAATATTCAGATGAGCCCAATCCGGTTGCTTCATATTCTTCCAGTAATTATACGCCTTCAACCGCCACTGAAGCATAAATTCCGGCTCATTCTTCTTTTTGGAAATGAACCGAATAACTTCTTCGTTTAATCCTTTTGTTGAGGTCTCATTCTCTATATCAGTATAAAAACCGTACTTATATTCAGTACTGGTAAGCTCCTCAACAATATCCTTCTCTTCTATCATAACAAAAACTCAACTCAAAATACTTATTAGACTCATTAAACTTATTAAACTTATAAAACTCACTAAACTCAAACTAGTTCGCTCCAAGTTTAGAAATTGTCATATTTCTAAACACGTTATTTATCTCTTTTTGCAATCCGCTCATGTCATGCCGAATTTCGCAAAACTCATCTCTCTCGCATCCATTATCACCATTTTTGCCAAAGCACTCGACAATAGTAGTATCTTCATCCAAAGCATTAATGATATCCGCAATTGAAATTAATTCCGGATTCTTGTCAAGTGTATAACCACCGTTCAGACCAATTTGTGAAACAATGAGTCCGCTCTTCATTAGCTTTTGCATTGTTTTTGCCAAAAACTCGTATGAAATATTCATCTTCTCTGCAATTTCCTTTGCAGTAATCTTCTTTTCAGGATTTTCGGCAATATATTTCACAGCTAAAATGCCGTATTCAACTCTCTTTGATAATCTTAACATATATATTTTTCAATTTATTAAATCTATTCGTCCAACCTTGACGAAAACAAAATACGACTATTGTAATCGTATTTTATTAATATTTTTTAAGATAAATGGAAATTTTTCGATTCAGATTAAAATTATACGACATTAACGAACTTCACTTTGCGTGAAATTCTTCTAAATTCAATCATACAGTCTTCTGTTTCCTGACTTCTGTATTCAGTTTTTGCTTTAAGCTATTAACTTTTAGCTCTTGAAAAATTGAAAATTCCTCCTAATTCTCCGACAACTAAATTGCACCAAAAAAAAGATTTATTTTATAAAACACATTGTTCTGATTTCTGATGTTACCCCGTTTGAACGAATGTAATATTTGTAAATACCGCTATTCAAATCTTCCAAACTTACTATGATATTATCACCATCAATTAAATACTTTTTGATTGTATTTCCTAAAACATCACAAATTATCAACTCTGCATTTATTAAATCAAAAGGTGATTTACATGTTATGGAAGTTGTCACTGAAAAAGGATTCGGGTAATTCTGCCCTAAGTTAAAGTTTACTCCTTTCAAACACTCGACCGGTGTTGAAAGAATACTTTTAAAAACACCGCTGCCCTGAGAACCTGCATATATAAATCCATTAGGTTTAATTGTCAACGACCATACTCTTTTATCCGTTAAGCCGGAATCAAGTTGCTCCCAATAATTACCGTTGTCAGTTGAGTGAAAAACACCACCACCCTCAGTGCCGATAAAAATCTCACCATAAGAGTTAACTGCAAAACAATAAACAATGAGATTTGTTAGTTCCTGATTGATTTCAGACCATGCTCCCCCGTTATCTTCCGAGCGATAAACTCCACCACCATAAGTTCCTGCAAAAACTTCACCGGTATTTTTTACAAAGATTGACCAGATTAAAGGATTAGTCATGTTTGTATTGACGGATGTCCATGAATCACCGTTGTCAGTTGAACGAAACATACCGGCACCCCAGGTTCCTGCAAAGACAACACCTCCTGTTTTAGTTCCGAGAGAGTAAACTTCGAGAGTTGTTAATCCTGAATTTATTTGAGCCCAGTTATTCCCGTTATTTGTCGAACGGAAAACACCTGAACCATCAGTCCCTGCGAAAATATGACCGGATGAATTTACTGATAAACACTTAATTTGTGTTGATTTCAATCCGCTATTTATTTGTGTCCAACTGTTACCATTATCTGATGAACGAAAAATCCCTGATTGTGTTCCGGCGAAAATTGTTCCTGTAGAATTTAAAGTTAAGCATGTAACTGCTGTGCCGCTCATCCCGGAATTCGACGGTAACCAGCTTATCCCGTTATCCGAAGACACATACACACCACCATAAGCAGTGCCAGCCAACAAATTATTGTTTTGTGCAGTTACTAAAGCATAAACAGTCCCATCGTAAGGACCATTAGTTGCTGCCCAATATTCCTGTGCATTAGAATTGAAGTAAAAAACAAACAATAATGTTGTGGTAATAATTAATAATTCAGAATATTTTCGGTAATATGGAGTATTCATTATGGTCCTTTCAATTTTTTCAGAATTAATCATTTCTAAAATCTCATTTAATTAAGTCAATATTATTTTCACCAAAAATAGCTAAGTTCCTATAAATTTCAAAAATGATTTAAATGATTTAATCAATTATATTGTCAAAGGTTCCATTTCTTCAGGACCATGTTTAATTTTTTTAATTAAAAGAAATACGAACAATGCTGCAAGAATCAGGTATATTAAAGTAAATAAAATCAATGAAAATAAAACTTCACTTGCGTTAACAACTTTTGATAGAGCATCTTCGGTTCTCAATATTTTATATACAATCCATGGCTGACGACCGACTTCAGCGGCTATCCAACCGCAAAGATTAGCAATATGCGGTAAAGCAAATGCCGGTATCAGAATTTTCAAATACCATTTTTTTTCAAAAAGTTTTTTCCTCCACAGCAAAAGCAAACTGAATAAAACTATTCCAATAAAAGCCATACCTAAAGCAACCATAATATGATATGCCTGAAAAGGCAATTGAATCGGAGGCAGTTCATCTTTCGGAAAATCATTTCTTCCTTTGACATGGGTAGAAAAATCACCGTAAATAAGAAATGATAAAAACCCGGGCCACTTCAAGCCGATAATTCTTTCATTTTCTACATCAAGATAACCAATAAAGTATAAATCCAGCACAGCCGTATTGAAATGTCCTTCGAAAGTGGCAAGTTTTTCGGGTTGATAATTAACAACATTCATTGCACTTCTGTGACCTGTTTCGAGTTGCAGAAGAGCGGCAACAGCCGCTAAAAACAATGCAATCCTCAATGATGATTTAGCAAAGTCAATGTGCCTTCTTTTGAGCAGATAATATGCAGCAATGCTGATAACAAGAAAAGCACCTGTCAGCCATGAAGCACTAATCACATGGGAGAATCTGCTAAGGGTTGAAGGATTGAAAACCATTGCCCAAAAGTCTGTTATTTCCGCACGCATCACCCCACCATCGTTGACTATTTGAAATCCAGCCGGCGTTTGCATCCATGAATTTGCAACAATTATCCAAAATGCACTAAGCATAGCACCGAGAGCTACCATACAAGTAGAAAAGAAATGCATTTTTGGACCTACTTTGTTCCATCCGAAAATCAGGATTCCTAAAAATGTGGATTCGAGGAAAAATGCAAAAATTGCTTCAGCTGCAAGAGGAGAACCAAAAATATCGCCGACGTATCTCGAATAAGTTGCCCAATTTGTACCGAATTCAAATTCCATTACAATTCCGGTTGCAACTCCGACACCGAAAGTCAGGGCAAAAACTTTTGTCCAAAACTTTGCCATGCGTTCGTACATCATATTTTTTGTTCGCAAAAAACGCCATTCCATAATGACAAGTATCACTCCTAAACCAATGCTCATTGGCGGAAATAAGAAATGGAATCCTGCAGTAACAGCAAATTGGATTCTGGCTAACAATTCAACATCCATTTTTCACATAGATAATTATTTAAAAAATGGTAAATTAAAAAAAATTTGTGAAAATTGATAGATTACTTTTAAAATAATTTCTGAAATGAGAATTTCCTACACGAACTCAGTCAAAAATTTCTTGATAGACTAAAGCATTATTTCTTTACTTATAAGATAAACTTATCTCATTTTTCATTTAACTTCATTTTTAAGATAAACTTATAAAATCTTTACAATTAAGCTTTTTTTATGAAAATCATGTTTATTTGATATTAATCATAGGATTTTCAATTGATTTTGAAGTTTCAGATAAAATATATACTTTATTTATCCGTAAACTTTTTTGTTCACATTAAAATTAATGAAAACTACAAACTAATTTTTTTACTAATTAATTTACAATACTATGGCAAGAGTTAGCACATATTTGAACTTCGCTCGTAATACAGAGGAAGCTTTCAACTTTTATAAATCGGTTTTTGGAGGAGAATTCTCCGGCGGAGGTGTTGCACGTTTTAAAGATATTCCACCAATGGAAGGTGCACCTGCACTTTCTGAAGATGATAAGAATTTAGTGATGCATATACAACTGGATATTTTAGGGGGTCATGTTCTTATGGGAACTGATGCTCCTGAATCAATGGGTTTCAAGGTAAATCAGGGCAATAATGTTTACATAAATCTCGAACCCGACACAAGAGAAGAGACCAATAGACTTTTCGATGCTCTTTCAGCAGGCGGCAAAGTTGAAATGGGACTTCAGGATATGTTTTGGGGTGCATACTACGGTAGCTGTACTGACAAATTTGGGACTCAGTGGATGTTTAACTGCATGGAGAATAAATAACCATGACTGTTAAAAGAGAATATAAAATTGAAATATATGCTGATGCCAGGATGGTTTGGTATGCCCTTTGGGATGATGTGCATTACCGCAAATGGACCAGTGCATTCAATGAAGGAAGCTATGCAAAAACGGATGATTGGAAAGAAGGAAGCACCGTTCACTTTTTAAACCCTGAAGGGAACGGAATGTTCAGCATTATCACTGAAAATAAATCATTTCAAAAAATGACTTTTACTCATAAAGGAGAGATTAAGAATTTCATTGAACAACCCGTTAATGAAAAATCAGCAGAGTGGGTAAATGGAATTGAAAGCTATACTTTAACAGAACAAAACGGAATGACAAATCTTCTGGTTGAAGCAAATTTGCCCGAAGATTTTGTTGAATTTACAGACCAGACATTTCCAGTAGCATTGAGGATACTAAAGGAATCAGCAGAGAATTTTTGCATTATTGTCCAAACAACTGTTAATGCTCCGGCAGATGTTGTTTGGGAAAAGTGGAATAATCCCGACAATGTTATCGGATGGAATTTTGCTTCTGATGATTGGCACTGTCCGAAAGCTACTAATGACCTGAGAATCGGTGGCAAGTTTTCTTACAGAATGGAAGCTAAAGATGGAAGCATGGGCTTTGACTTTGAGGGTGAATACAGGACAATAGCCACAAACCAACTTATTGAATACGTAATGGCTGACAACAGGCACGTAAAGATTCATTTTGAAGGTGAAGGGAGTAGTACAGCAATCACAATTGCTTTTGGTCCCGAAACATTAAATTCCTATGATTTGCAAAGAGACGGTTGGCAATCCATTTTGAATAATTTTAAGAAATATGTCGAAGAAAATATGTGATTTTGCCGAGTCAACATTAGGGTTAACCTTAAGGTTTTTAATTTTTCATAAAAAAATTAAAGAAGAACATAATGAATAAAGAAATATATCCTTGCCTCTGGTTTGACGGGCAGGCAAAAGAAGCGGCAGAATTTTACTGTTCGGTTTTTAAAAATTCTCACATTACACATGAATCGCCAATGGCTGTTGGTTTCAATTTAAATGGTAAACAATTTCTTGGTTTGAATGGCGGACCAATGTTTAAGTTCAATGAATCAGTTTCATTTGTTATTGAATGCGATAACCAAGATGAAATAGATTACTACTGGGAAAAGCTTACTGAAGGTGGTCAGGAAAGTATGTGTGGCTGGTTGAAAGACAAATTCGGTGTTTCATGGCAGGTAGTTCCTTCCATATTAGGTGAACTAATGACAAATCCCGAAAAAGCTCCAAAAGTTTTTGCCGCATTCCAGAATATGCAAAAATTTGATTTAAAGAAGATTTTAGAATGTTAAATTAATAAAGCGATAAAAATATGAAAAAGATTGGAATTCTCGCTCCGGAGAAGTTGCAAAACATTTAGGAAATGGTTTTATTAAGCATGGATATAGAGTAATGCTTAGCTCGAGAGATTTGAATAAACTAAAAGAATGGGAAGAAACTTCCGGTGATAATGGCTTTATAGGCAGTTTTAGTGATGCTGCTGAATTTGGAGAGATAATAGTTCTTGCAATAAAAGGTTCACATGCTGCTGATGCTATTAAATTAGCAGGCATTCAAAATCTAAAAGGAAAAACAGTGATAGATACTACAAATCCTATTGACACAAATTCACCCCCAGTGAATGGCGTATTGAAATTTTTTACATCATTGGACAATTCGCTAATGGAACAATTGCAATCGGAATTCCCTGAAGCAAACTTCGTAAAAGCATTTAATATGATTGGAAGCTCGTTTATGGTCAATCCGAATTTTGCAGGTATTAAACCCGAAATGTTTATTTGTGGAAATAACAGTGATGCTAAATCTGAGGTAAGTCAAATTTTAGATTTATTCGGTTTTGATGTTGCAGACATAGGTTTCGTGGAATCAGCAAGGGCAATAGAACCACTTTGTGTTTTATGGTGTATTCCCGGCTTTTTGAGAAACGATTGGACTCATGCTTTCAAATTGCTTAAAATGTAAATCAAGAGAAAGTTTCGAGGAATCAAATCAAACATTTTTCGGACGATTATCTTGTTTAAATTTAAACAAACAAAGATTTCGATTTTATCTTTTAAAAATAATACTGAATTTAATATTATTGTTCAATTAAAAAAAGTTTCTTTAACCTTGTCAAAAAAGTCTTTTTCCTTAGCTTTAGTTTTTTTATCGGGAGTAAAATTTTTATTCTCAGAAAGTTTCCTTAAAAGCTGTTTTTCTTCTGATGTCAAACTTGTAGGGACAAAGATATTAACATAAACAAACTGGTCACCTTTGCCATTTGAGTTTAAATGAGGGATACCTTTATCTCTGAGTGTCAGCATTGTTCCTGGCTGAGTACCTGAAGATATTTTTACTTTCTCAGAACCATAAAGAGTTGGGACATCTATTTCAATCCCAAGTGCGGCATCTGTGAAACTAACAGTTAAGTGATAAATAATATTATCTTCTCTTCTGATGAAATAAGGATGTTCTTTTTCTTCGATAATTACTATCAAATCACCTGCTTCGCCACCTCTGCGACCTGCATTTCCCTGACCTCTCAAGGGAAGATAGTTGCCTGATTCGACGCCTGCAGGAATATTTACCTTAACTTTATCTTCGCCATGTACCCTGCCTTCGCCATTGCAATCAGGACAATATTCAGATATTACACTGCCCGAACCGTTGCAATGTGGACAAGTGCTTATGTTCACAAACTGACCAAACATAGAGCGTGATACCTGACGAATTTCACCTGAGCCACCGCATGTTGAACAGCTACTATTTCCTGAGCCGGCTTTTGCTCCATTTCCGCCACAAGTTTCACATGTGATGTTTTTCTTAATCCTGATGGTTTTTTCAACACCTTTGGCAATTTCTTCAAGAGTTAAAGGAAGTCTTAGTTTTATATCCGAACCTCTTTCACCCATAGAGCGTCTTGAAGAGCCGCGGCGACGTGAGCTTCCTCCAAAAAATTCATCGAAAATACTTCCGCCGAAAATATCGCCGAAGTTCGAAAATATATCATCAATGTTGGTATATGTTCTGAAGTCCTGACCCTGCCTGACTCCTTCATGACCGTACCTGTCATAGCGTTCCCTTTTGCTTTGGTCGCTCAAAACTTCGTAAGCTTCTGTTGCTTCCTTGAACTTATCTTCAGCTTCCTTATTGTCGGGATTTCTGTCTGGGTGATACTGCAAGGCGAGTTTGCGGTAAGCACCCTTGATTGTATTCACATCCGAATTTCTTTCTACACCCAATATATCGTAATAATCTCTCTTTGCCATTTCTATTATTCGTTTATCTGTTCTTTTGTTATCTGAAATATTTTAATTGTTAATAGACGTTATAATCTTAAGATAATTTTTTTAAAATCATTCACCCGGAATTTGGCTAATAATAATATTTTTTATTTAAAATTTTTATTTAAATTTAAATAAGAATTAATAGTAGTTAACAAGGTTATTATTTTCTTGGGGCAGTTATGAAAAAATTTGTTTTACTATTTGCCGGATTAATTATATCCATAATTACTTCCACTGTTAGCTATTCGCAAGAGTGGATGCCAGTTATTTTAGATGAGAGAGGAGATACTGTACAATATGAATAACCCCCCACCAGCCGGCTCGTATGTTCCAAATGAACTAATTATAAGATTTAGACCAAATGCTTTAAATTTAGAAGAACTTTGTTATATTATTCCAGGTCCACCATCACAAGAGGAAAAAAAGGAAAAAATTCAAGGAATACCTAGTTTTTTGAAAAGTTACTTAATGTCTCAAAGATTTAATGTAGATGATTTAATAGCTGATTCAAGTTTATTAGCTGCTATAAAAACTTTTGGAGGAGATTCATTAAATAGGATTACTTCAGCAAACCCATGCACCGACACAGTTTCAATATCAAGATATGGAGATACATTAAATTGTGAAGATTATTTATGGATGGCATTACATTTAAATAATGATACAAGTGTTATTGCTGCTTCTATATTTTTATCAGTATTTTTTCAGAATAGTATAATCATTGTCCAACCAAATTATATTTATCAACCATGCAATAAACCAAACGATACATTGTATAACAAACAACGAAGTTTGCATCCTGATTTTATCGGAGCAGAAAGGGCTTGGGATTTCACAACAGGCAAACATGCAATTAAAATTGGGATTGTAGATGATGGTATAGATTATCGTCACCCTGACTTAGGAGAAAGCAAAGGACTCGAAAAAAAAGTAACAAAAGGTTGGAGTTGGCTATCAAAAAGTGGTGAATTCTGGGAACATTCTACACATGGCACACCTGCAGCAGGCATTGCAGCCGCTTTAACGAATAATTCAAACACTTGTGGTACAATAGAAGGTGTTGCAGGAATAGCAGGCGGCTGGGGTAAAGCCGGTTTTGACAATTTGGATTCCTTGGGATGCCAACTTATGGGATTCCAACCTATTGATTCAGTTAAAACCGATACACTCCCATGGAGCGGTTTTTATGTATATACAACAGAATACTTAACTGGTGCTATAAGGGAAGCAAGTGCATTGAATTCGACATATGCTTATGGTGTAGATATTTTGAATAACAGTTATGGTTTCAATTACTTTGAACCCGCTTTATGGGCTGCAGTTAATTATGCCTTCGAACACGGTGTTTCTTTTATAGCTGCAAGAGGAAATGGCAGTAAAGATACAACATTTTATCCCGCATGCTATTCACCTTCATGTGTTATTTCCGTGGGTGGTAGTGAAGAAGGTAAGAAACGCTGGAATAGTTCTAATTATGGTATGGATATGGATATCATAGCACCCGCAGAAGACTATATGATTAGGACTACAAAATATAAAGACAAATTAGATACAACATTTGGATATAAGCCATACGGAATGACTTCTGCAGCTACACCTCATGTTACGGGCGTTGTTGGATTGCTCAGGTCTTTTGCATTAGAAAAGGGATGGTATAGTTTTCTCGAACCTGAAGATTATGAAGGTATGCTTAAAGCTTCTGCTTGGGATGTATACGATTCAGAAGATGAAGAACACTATCCAATTGGCTATGACATTCAATCAGCATGGGGACACTTGCAAGCCGATAATATTTTTAATATGCTTAACTTGGATAATAATAATAGAGTATATCGGATAAGTCACTTTTCGAGCGTACAAATCCTCGATTCCACAGATTGGAGCGGATTGATTAATGATTTTATTTTTTATAAGGAAGGCAGACCCGGTAAATTATTGGACTCTGCTGTATATAAAGTAAAAAGGAGAAAACGCACCGGAATTATCTCACTGCCGAATGATAAATGGATTGCTGACCCAATAAATAAATTGTATGTTTGGGGCAGAAGCGGTCAAGGAATTATTGGTGGCTACAGTGGAGAAAAGCCCAATTATCAAACTCGCTGGACTATGGTTACTTCAGGTACAGGGGGTAATGGACTTGTCGAAGGAATTATTCATAATGACAGCTTGAATGTTGCGGCATATACTTTCCAATACCAAGTTTGGGATTCACTCAATAACTATATTGGCATTTTTCCACCTGATGACCAGATAGCATTGAATATATCTGTTTTCGGGAAAGAATTTATACCTGTTGATGTTAAGGAAATCAAACTATCTGAAAATCCATATAATCTATATTTATCTCCCAATCCTGCTAACGATGAATTAAATGTTAGCTTTGTTTTGAATAATTCGTCGAATATCAAAATTGAAATTTTCGATTATATTGGACAAACAGTTTATAAAACATGCGATTTGAATTTTGAATATGGAATGCACTCATTTAAGATTAGTTTGAATAATTTTAATTCAGGAATTTATTTTTGTAAAGCATTTATTAATGGCACAATAATTTCAAAATCATTTGTAGTGATAAAATAAGGAAGCAAAATGAAAACAACATATTTAAAAATATGGGAAAAAAACAAAACCGTATGGTTAACCATACGGTTAATCGTGGGTGTAGCAATGCTACTCCTGTTATACAACTGCGAACATGCAACCCCACCAATAAAAAAAGTTCTATATTGCCCACCACCCGTACTTGATTTGGCTGGCATGTGGAAATCACCCAATCCGTTTCATGCATATCAGAGATGTTCATTCAACGGTGAAAATATAATATTTAAAAGTCAAAGCGAGGCATTTATTTTAAATACTAAATCAGGTGTTTTAACACACATTGATATACAAAGTTTATTACCCAATAATGTTCTCTTAAGTTCAACCTATCGTTTTTTTTGGTGCCCTTACGATAATAATAAAGTTTTAATCCATGCTATTACTAGTACTGATACAATTGGAGACGGGAAAAGATATTACTATGGACAAAATATTTATATGGTTTCTCTCAATCCATTTGACGTTAAAAGAGTAACTCCTTCGATTTTGGGTCCCGCCGGCGCTCCAATAAATTTTAATGTTTATTCATGGTTACCAGAGTCCAAAGACAACAATGATTTGATTAGAATGAGTTATGTTATTAATGGAACTGGCTATAGAAAAAAATATTTAATCCAAGAAGATAAAATGTTTGATGTTATAGAAGATTATTATTTTAGAGCAATTAGTAAAAATGGGGAATACTTATTTTCTTACAAAGGGAATTCTGTTTGGGTTATAAACGACAATGAATTTATTTTTAACGAGGAAATAGGTTTGGATTACAGCAGCTTTTCTCCTAGCGGAAAATATTTGGCTTTATCTGTTTTGCCTAATAATCAAGGTTCAAGCGAAGAAGAAAGAAGGTTTAATGAAATATGGATTGTGAATGTTGAGAAATTCTTAAAAGCAAAACCGGATACGGTTGTCCCTGACAGAATAATAAATCTTCGCTTTGATTATTGTATGTATGCTATGGTTGCATCACCTTGTGCAGAATTCATCTCTGAAACTGAATTAGCGGTAGCCATGTACAAAGACGGCGACGACAAAGCATATTTGTGGAAAGTAGGTATAGATGGCAAATTATTAGGTCAGCTAACATTTGAGCCGTAATGTAAAACTAAAAAAAAGCCGTACCTTCGCACAGGACGGCTTTTAATCATTATTTTCCGTTTTCCCGGCCGAAGTAATCACCTTTGCATGACGGAGGACTTTGTCGTGGTACATATACCCGTTTTCTGCAACATTCAAAATTCCATCTTCCTCGACAGTTTCCGAAGGCATTTTCAAAATTGCTTCATGATAATCCACATTGAAAGGGTCGCCTTCTGCCAAGTTCAATTTCTTTACACCCGATTCTTCAAAAACTTTCACTGCCTTATTGTATATCATTTCAATTCCCTGCATGAGCGACTGGTAATCATCTCTGTTTTTTCCAGCTTTAATCGCATTTTCAAAATCATCCATCAATGGTAAAAGTTTTTGAAAAAGACTTTGGTTAGCATACTGAATCAGTTCATTTTTTTCCTTCAAAACTCTCCGCCGCATGTTCTCGAGTTCTGCAGTTTTCCTCAAAACTGTATCTTTCAGTACATCGCGTTCTTTTTCGAGAGCTGAAATAACATTTTCTTCAGTTAGCTCTTCCGCTTCTTTAGCTTCAGTTGTTCCCTCATTTTCAGTTATGGGGATTTCTCTGTCGCCATTCTCAGGACTATTCTTTTCATTCAAATCATTATTATCTGACAAATTATCCTTTTTCATTTACTTTGTTTCTCTTAACCGTTAAATAATACAATAAGTTATTCATTCAACGAATAACTCAATAAAAATTAGACGAATATTTTGGTAAATATTTTGATTGATTAGAACTACTTACTTTTCGATCTTTGTTTGAATGTGTTAATAATTTAGTTTTTTTCCATAAGCACTTATAATTCTTATTTTCACCTTATTAATGTAATGACTATTTTTTGCTCTATAACGAGAGTCTTCGAATGGCTTACCTGTTGATACGTGATAAATTGTGTCTAATAAAAACATGTACTTTCTTTTTGAAATAAATTTATCATTATCATGAAATTTTACTTCGCATAATATTAATTTGATATCATATGTTGTTGGGTTGTAAATTTCTAAATCGAGCTGACCCTCTTGATACTCATCGTAATCTAATACTAACTTTTTCAAATCTTTACTACTCAATTTTTCATATTGCGATATATCATTTTTATTGGTATTTTTTTTACTATCATCACAACTTGATAATAAAAAGGATATGATTAAAAAATTGATTATTAATAAATATTTCATAGCAACCTCCAGTATTTGTTTAAATTTTATAAATTAATTAAGAATTCGTAAATATCGTTATTATTTGATTCGATAATTTCTATTCCAACATTTTTTAAAAAAAAGTGTTTTCCTTTGTTTTCAGGAAAAGATTTTTCTGAGTCTGATTCAATATACCATCCATTTTTTGTATTTAAAGAGTGTGTATTTTGATATTTAGCTTTCTCAATTAATAACCACCTTAAGAAAGTTTCATTTTCCTCTAATCTTAAGCCAAATATGAATAATGGTTTATGAAAAAAAATATTTAACCATGTATTATATCCTTCCCAATTTTCTCTTTTATCAAGTTTATTTAAATTTTGTACTAATCTCCTGGCTTTTTGAACTGAACCCATATAATCAGTTAATCCAATTCTTATACTTCTCGGATATTTTGAAATACCATTTATAAACCATAACCCAAATTGACTACAAGGATCATTTAACTCTTTATTACTATAATAAGATGACCAAGGATAAAAATCATTAAATTTGAACTGATTTGATTTCAATATTCTATAAGTAAGTCCATTGACTAGTAGAGCATTGTCGAAGTTGGTTGTTAATAATGGTTTATTAATTTTTTGTAGCTTCTCAATAATTATTATATGATGACACTTAGATTCTATTTTATTTGTAATATTTATTAATTTCTTTTTCAATCCTTTTATTACTTCTTTACCATTTTCATTAAGACGTAATTTTAATACATCAAAGAATTCTGTTAACATTATTCCATTGGGGATTGTTATTTCTTCTATAAAAAACTCAACCCATAATTTCTTTAAAATATTTTTCCAAGAAAATTCATCATTATTTTTTTTATCAGCATTAAACCTATTAATGCCATTTCCAATAATGAAAGCTATATTATTAGAATTCTCTTCAAAGATTTTCTTGAAATTATTGTTCATAGTTATCAAATTATTAAAGAATAATCCAAAATTAACGAATTATAAATATTTAATTAATTAATTTTTATTCCTTATTCAAAAAATCTGAGACATGTTTGACCAATGACATCATTTTGGCATAAGGCATCCTCTTTGGTCCGATTATTCCAATTGAACCACGTGCAGTACCAACCTTGTAGTTAGAAATGACCAAAGCATAATCATCGAGTAGTTCGTTTTGGATTTCTGCACCAATGAGTACATTAATATCCTTTCCTGTTTCTTCCTGCTTTTCGAGAAGGTGAACAATAATATCTTCATTTTCGAGAAGTTCAATCACTCCTTTTATCCGGTCAGGATTACCAAATTCCGGATATTCAAGCAAATTCGGTGTGCCTGCAATATGTATGCTCTCCGTCTGATTTCTAATATCAAGAATAGTATCAATTGAATCAACAAAAAGCCGCATAAGAGGAGTATCTTTGAGACGGAAATCTTTGAGAATTTCCCTGAAATTATCTCGGATAAACTTCAATGGTTTGCCGCCAATTTTTTCATTTATGTAAGAACTAATCTGGTCAAGCTGTTTATGCTCGATATTGAAACCGGCTTCAATAGTCAGAGTCTTTACAAAGTTTGAATCCAGAGCAATTACAATGAGCAATCTGTTTGACGAAAGCATTATCAATTCTAAACGCAGCACTTTCAAATCAATAATCTGTGGTATAGAAACAATGCTCAGGTAACTGGAGAGAATACCTAAAATCTTTGAAGCATCCTTGAAAACCATATCTGAATTTGTCAAAGTTTTTTCAAGTGCAAGAAGTTCATTGTGTGATAGAGTTTCGATTTCACCCAAAGAATCAACATAAAACCTATATCCTTTGTCTGTCGGTATCCTTCCTGCCGAAGTATGCGGATGACTGATAAATTCCAAATCTTCAAGGTCGGACATTACATTACGAATAGTTGCCGCAGAAAGTTCTTCCTGAATATACTTCGATAATGTCCGTGAACCTACGGGTGATGCTTTAAGTATATAGAGATGTATGATACGGCGTAATATTTCTTTTTCACGTTCTGAAAGGTCACGCTTTAAAGAATTATTGGGCAATATTACGCTTTTATCAGGCATCTGTAAAAAATATCTGTCTAAGAATTATTATTTATGGTGTTATCCTGTAAATCATTCTCGGGAACGGAATGACTTCACGTATGTGCTTTGCACCGGTTACCCACTTAACAACACGTTCAACACCGAGTCCGAATCCACTGTGAGGTACCGACCCATACTTACGTAAATCGAGATACCATTGAAAATCCTCGACAGACAAATCATGCTGAATGATTCTTTCCAGCAACCAGTCATGGTTATCTTCCCTTTGTGAACCACCAATCAATTCACCCGCCTTTTCAGGTCCCAACATGTCCATTGCCAAAACTACCTTCGGATTTTCAGGGTCACGCTTCATGTAAAATGCCTTGACTTCTGTAGGGTATCTGTGAATAATACAAGGTTTGTCGAATTGCTCCATGATTGCTTCCTCCTGTACTGTCCCGAAATCCTCACCCCAGGGGAAAGGATGAATATCAACTTCCTGACCGTCTATATTCTTTTTCAAAGGAACTTTATTTGCAACCAGCCAATCAACAGCATCAGTATAGCTCATTCTGTAAAAAGGTCTTTTAACTTTCTCAAGCGGGGCTGTATCTCTTTCCAGTGTTTTCAATTCCAGCTGACATGTTTTTAATACATATTGAACTATGTACTCAACCAAATCCTCTGCCAAGTCCATATCGTCATTAATATCGAAATAAGCCATTTCCGGCTCTACCATCCAAAATTCCGTCAAGTGTTTTCTGGTTTTGGAACGCTCTGCACGAAATGTCGGACCAAAAGTATAAACTCTTCCTAGTGCAAGTGCAGATGCCTCTGCATATAGCTGTCCTGATTGCGATAAATATGCCTTGCCGAAATCAAAATAGTTTGTTTCAAACAATGTAGATGTTCCCTCACATGCATTTGGAGTTAGCAAAGGTGAATCCATAAGCTTAAAACCATTGCCGTCAAAGAAATCTCTGATTGCTTTTATCACAGCAGACCTGACTCTCATAATTGCATGTTGTTTTGAAGACCTTAACCACAAGTGACGATGTTCAATCAAAAAAGCATCACCATGCTCTTTCGGTGTGATCGGATAATCGTTGGTTATTTGGTTAATTTCAATATTTTTTACATCAATTTCAAAACCACCGGGAGCACGGTCTTCTTTTTTAACTATACCTGTTATTATCAATGAGGATTCCTGTGTCAGTGACTTAGCTGATTCAAAAACCTCCTCTGATACATTGTCCTTAAAAACAACGCACTGGCAAATTCCCGTACCGTCACGTAATATTATAAAATGCAACTTACCTTTACTGCGGATGTTGTAAACCCATCCCCTCAGCTTTGTTTCTTCACCAACGACCTGTGATAAATTCTCTATAGTCTGATATTTTTTATACCTTGATTCCATTAAATATCCAAAAAATTAAAAAAAATTTTTAAATAAAATATTTACAAAATTACGGAAATAAAACTTAATTATTGGATGTTATCATTATTCCTTAACTTAATCATTTTTTTTTAGTTTTATATCAATGAAATTTTCGAGCTAGAAAAATCTCAAATAATATCCCTGTAAAATTTTTGTTTTTGATTATGCTTAATTTTAAAAAAAACAATTCTCGAAATAATATTTTTCATTCATTTTTCAATAATTTAATAAATTTTACTATTTTAGTAATCTATGCAAAAACAATTTTGTATAATATTGTCAAAAAGGCAAGTATTTTAGTTTAAACCATACTTTTCTGTTTCCATAAAAAATGGAAGGGTGTTCATAATTTAAGGATAGGTGTGAAATGATTAACGAAGAAACACAAAATGATTTGGGATTAAATTCCGAAATCGAGAGCGAAAAAACAGATAACGTAGTTATTACAAACAATGATATTTTATCGGAAGAAATTAACATTTCCGACACTGATGAAGCAATTTCTATTGAGGAAATAAAAGAATCTTCAATTGAAGAAGAAACTGCCATTGGTTCGACTCAAGAAAATGAAATCAAATCTGTATTCAGGTTTGTTGATGACGCTCCGGCTTCAGATGCAAAAGAAATTCCCGTAGAAAACCAGGAGATTGAGACAAATCAAATTGAGCAAGAAATATCACTTGAAAAAGAAAGCATTGTTCAAACCGAAGAGACTATCCCAGCAGTACCTGAACAAGAGCAAGTTGTTGTTAAAATTCAGGAAAATCCTTCTGATGTTATCGTAACGCCTGTCGAAGCAACATCGGATACTTCTGTTCTAACTGCAGAAGAAACCGAGAGAAAAGAATTAATTAAAAGTGCAAGACAAAAATTTTATGACCAAATTTATGACGAATTAAAAGAAAAAAAGAATAAAAGAGAAACAATCGAAGTTGAAGTTAAAGCCCGTATTCGCGGAGGATTAAGAGTTCATTACAAGGATTTGCCACTCTTTCTGCCAACCTCTCATTACACACTTAAACGCAATCCGACAGAGGATGAACTGCAAAAATCAGTTGGCGAAAAGTTCCCTGTATTTGTACATGAAATTCAGGAATTTGACGAGGGTAAAAAAGCTGCAATCGTTAGCCGAAAAAAACTTCTTGTGAAGGAAATGTGGGATCAAATTAAAGTGGGCGACATTATCGAAGGCAGGATTTCTTCTGTTCCAACATTCGGCGTATTTGTAGATTTCCTCGGACTCGAAGGATTAATTCATGTTTCTCAACTGTCAAAGGCACACGTTGACGTGCCTTCCAAATACTACAAAAAAGGACAGGAAATTAAAGCAAGAATCATCGAAATAGTTAAGGAAAAGAAAAAAATTGGTTTAAGCAGCAAAGAATTTGAAGGTTCCCTGTGGAAAGGTGTCGAAGAACAGTTTAAACCTGGGATGCAGGTTGACGGAAAAGTTAAAAGAATTACCGACTTTGGAGCATATATAGAAATAAAACCGGGTGTTGACGGACTGCTTCGCAATAGTGAACTTTCATGGACAAAACGATATAAAAATGCTGCTGAAATTCTTCAAATTGGTGATAATATTAAAATCGAAATTCTCACAATTTCCGAAGAAAAGGAAAGTGCTACATTCAGTTTGAGAAAAACCACGCCAAATCCTTGGCCTCAACTTTCGGAAAAATTAAAAGTTAATACTGAGGTTGAAGGTATCGTTCTGCAGGTTATTCCTCAGGGTGCTGTAATCAATGTCTTAAATGAGATTGACGGCTTTATGCCCCGAAGCAAAATGAGAAATGTCATGAAAGGTAAAAATAAAATTCCTTACAAGACTGGCGACAAAGTATTCGCCATTGTTGCAGACGTTAATCCAGAAGAGTACTCATTAATTTTGGCACCTAAAGAGATAAAAGATGATTTCGTTCCAAGACCTTCTCAGGAAAGACGACATTTCGATAAACCAAAACAGACAACTAACGAAAGTGGTTTTTCACTTGGTGATATGTTGTCGGATACCGAAAAGGCAAAATTAAGCGGGTTCAGCTCCTGATAAGATTCAGTTTTTTACAGATATTATGATTTGGCTCTTTCTAAAATGGAGGTTGTACTTCTGCCTTCAAGTAAAGGGACTATAATGACTTTACCTCCCATGCTTTCAACCATGTCGGCACCAACGATTTCGTCATGACGGTAATCTCCGCCCTTAATAAGAATATTTGGCTTAATCGCCGAGATTAATTCGAATGGAGTGTCTTCTTCGAATATACATACATAGTCAACAGGTTTAAGTGAATCCAAGACAACTGCTCTATCGTTTTCACTGTTTATTGGACGATTGGCTCCTTTTAATCTCTTAACTGACTCATCGCTGTTCAAGCCAACTACTAAAATATCACCGTAACTTTTAGCATCGTATAAATATATAACATGTCCTGCATGGACTATATCGAAGCAGCCGTTGGTAAAGACTACATCCCTGTTGTCACGTTGGCTTTTTCTACATATTTCAGCTAATTCCTGTCTGGTTACTATCATATTTTAATAATTAACTATTCAACAAATTCTCTAATAACAAATTTACAATTATTATTTGAATATTTGATTAATCAATCCAATCTGAAAAATTGTGAATGACTTTTTGAGGATTTTTTTTGACTCACACTTTTTTGCTAACTTGCATTTTTTTTATTTGCAATTTTATGAAAATAATAGCAAAAACTGGAAACCCGGATTTAGCGACAATATATTTGGCAAAAACAAATTCAGGAAATTTTATTGAGTTTGTCGAATCTGTTCAGCCACCTTTCCCGATAGAAGAAAAATGGATTTTGATAGTTTCCACTCTTTTCGGATGTCCTGTCGGATGCAAATTCTGTGACTGCAGTACTCACTACAATGGGAAACTCAGTACTTCTGAAATATTAGACCAAATTGATTTCATGGTTTCCCAAAGATTTCCTGACAGGACTATACCTGTTAAAAAATTTAAAATTCAGTTTGCAAGAATGGGGGAACCATCATTCAACAATAATGTCCTGACCGTACTGGAATCAATTAATGATTTCTATCAGGCACCGGGGTTTTTACCATCATTATCAACAATTGCTCCGGCAGGATGTGATTCTTTCTTTGATGAGCTGCTTCAAATAAAAAAGCAATTGTATAAATCAAGTTTTCAGCTACAGTTCTCAATACATTCGACAAACGAAAAGCAAAGAGATGAAATTGTTCCCGTTAAAAAATGGGGGTTTTCAAAAATTTCCGATTATGCACAAAAATTCTTCGATGTTGGAGGCAAGAAAATATCTTTGAACTTCGCATTAGCAGATAATTACGAAATGAATATTGATAAATTAAAAAATTTTTTCAGTCCTGATATTTTTCTATTAAAAATCACACCTGTTAATCCTACTCATAAAGCTAAGGAAAACAAGATTCGTTCACTTATCAATAAAGAGAATTATCAAAATGAACTAATAGAAGAATTGAGGAATAATGGCTATGAAACCATTTTAAGCATTGGTGAATGGGAAGAAAATCTGATTGGAAGCAATTGCGGTCAATTCTTACACAATCATTTAAATTCCAACAATAATATTACCGATGGCTACACTTATCCGATTGATTATGTTAGTTAAACTAACAATTTGTTCAACGTATCCATATTAACAGCAATTCTTAAGTCCAAACATTTAACTGATTACTTGATGTAATCAAACTTAGCTGTAAAATGCCGGAGGAAAGGTGGTTCCCATACTATCCTAATCCCTTTAAGCTTTTTGCGATTCTTATAAACTTCAGCGACAGCTTCAGCAGTATATTCTATATGGCTTTTTGTATATACCCTTCTCGGTACAGCGAAGCGAACAAGTTCCATATTAGGTGCGATATGATTTCCGTTTTCATCCTTTTTGCCAAACATAACCGAACCAATTTCACAACTACGTATTCCACCGACTCTGTAAACTTCAAGAGCTATACTGTGTCCCGGGAATTGTTCAGGAGGTATGTGGGGAGCAAATCTTTTTGCATCTATATAAACTGCATGACCCCCTGTTGGAACTAAAATCGGTACCCCGCTTTGCAAAAGAAAATCCCCGAACATCTTGACCTGACCTATTCTATATTGCAGGTAATCCTCATTCAAAACTTCTTCAAATCCTATGGCTAGAGCCTCAAGGTCTCTTCGGGCTAAACCACCATAAGTAATAAAACCTTCTGTGATAATCAGTAATGTTTTTGCCCTTTCTGCAAGTTTATCATTATTGGTTGCTATGAAGCCGCCGGTGTTGGACAAACCGTCTTTTTTGGCACTCATTGTGCAACCGTCGGTATAAGAAAACATTTCACGGGCTATTTCTTTTATTGTTTTATTTTTATAACCTTTTTCCCTTTGCTTGATAAAATAAGCATTCTCGGCAAAACGGCAGCAGTCCAGGAAAAGAGGAATATTGTATTTCCTGAGCATTTCTTTTGTCTCACGAATGTTCTGCATTGAAACCGGCTGACCTCCGCCAGTATTATTAGTTATAGTCAACATACATACCGGAATATTCTTTGCACCAACTTTATTAATAAATTTCTCGAGAGCGGGAATATCCATATTACCTTTGAAGTCTGCAATTTTATCGGGTTGTTTCCCGATTTTTGTAACAAAATCCACTGCTTCGGCTTCAGTATATTCAATATTACCTCTTGTCGTATCAAAATGATTGTTATTTGGAATATATTTTCCCTTACCGCCAATCAAAGTAAAAAGTATCCGTTCCGCTGCTCTGCCCTGATGCGTTGGAATGACATTTTTAAGTCCCGTTATATCCTTCACAGCATTTTCGAATTTGTAATAACTTTTTGAACCGGCATAAGATTCATCTCCGTCAATTAAGCCTGCCCATTGACGGGAGCTCATTGCGGTAGTTCCACTGTCAGTGAGCATATCAATTGTAATGTAGCTTGATTTCAAATAAAAAGGATTATAAAACGCCTGTTTCAAAAGTTTTTCTCTTTGCTCAACTGTGGTAATCGGAATTTCCTCAATTGTTTTAATCTTAAATGGTTCAATCAATGTCTTCATTTTTCCTCATCTTCATAATATAAAGAACTTCATATTTTAAATTTGTTTTTAAAATAAAAACAACTTAATAATATTAATATTTATAAAAAAATCTTATTTAATATATATTGTTATTTGTTCTTCTAACTTATTAAGTTTAAAAGATATGTATTATTTGTATTTGTTGCTTTCAGAAAAATCTTTAAAACAACAAAATAATGGTTAAGTATCACTGAATAAAAGCAAGTGCCTGATTTAAATCCCCATCCATATAAACATGTAGTTTCCCGCTTTTCTTGTAATCATCAAGTTTTAATACTTTAATAACATTTTGATAATCTGCAAAATCAGGTAAAAGTTTGGGTAATGAATTTTTAACAACTTTAAAAAAGTTTTCATTCATTATGTTGCCTTCTTCATCAGGATATAGTGGCAGATATTTAATATTGGCTTCCACCAAATCCTGAAAGAAATGTGTACCAAAGGAAACTTCCGGTAAATATCCCCCTTCGGTTCGAGCCACCTCGATTAACATTGCAGTATTATTAATATCACTATAAATAACCGGAACACCAAGCTTAATATCGCCTTTGCTACCCCATCTGCCGGGACCAATCAATATGAACTTTCGCTTTGGCAGAATAGAATTCAATTTACCGATAATCATACCTGTTATTTTCATCTGCTCAGCAGTTTTCAGGGATTTATATTGTTGTCCATCAACATAAACAACATATTCAATATCTTTGACAATTCCATTATTGACAAATTTTGATGCCGAAAATATCTTCGAATAGTAAGGGATGTTGGCAGGTATTTTTACTTTCTCTCCCTGCAATGTCTTACTTTGTGGTCTGCATTGGAGCAAAAACAAATCGTTTCCATCAGATGCGAACTCAACGTCCACAGGTCCCCTATAAGCATCCTGAAGTTCCTTGAGAATTGCATTGATAGTTTTAATAAAATCAGTTCTTGAAATAAGATTATTGAACGTGATAATCATATCTTCCTTAACGAAATCGTCCATAGAACTTATTGGTTCAACGAGAATACTTCCCCGGTTAAAGGAAACGATTTTTTCAATTGAAGGTAAATTTCCTTTACATTCCTCTACAAGCTCTGAAAAATGAATAGTTTCAAATGAATTCTTTTCGAGGTTAATGACATCAATATAATGCTGGGAATATTTAACATTGTCATCAACTGTTTGATTGACTCTCAATCCCGGCTGACCGGGTGCGATTAAAATCGGATAGTCATCTATTGTCCTGTCCACTGCTCTTGTTCCCAAACCGGCAACTAACCTAATTATTCCGTCTTCTCTTTTGATTCTTGTTGACCACCTCATTTCATTATTGCTAAATGCTACTCCTGCGTAACTTGGAAGATAGTATTTTCCAATCTGATTACCTACTACTTGTTGAATTAAAATACCCATTTCTTCCCTGAAATCGAGAAGACTCCTTTCTTTGCGATATTCGATTGGGTCAGGACCGAATGAACTTGCATATACTTCTGCAATTGCATTCATAAGTGCCGCAAGCCGTTCCTCCTTTGTTCCGACATTGCTGATAAATAAACTTTTATATTTACCACTGAAAGCGGCTTCAAAACTATCTTCAAGTAAACTCGAAGAACGAACAATTATCGGTTTCCCTTCAAAATCATCAACAATCATGTTCAATGCCTGTATTGCTTCAGGTGGGAAATGTGAGTTCTTAAAAACATATTCAAGAAATGAATATTCCTGTCTAATGTCGTCAATATTTTGATATTTCAGGAATACAAATTCCTCCAATGCATTGTAATGTAAGAACTCAAATAATGCATCGGATGTCAGGTATCTGCTTTTTGGGGTTCTCACTTTTAAAAATAGTTCATTCTCTTCTTTTTTGTTCCGAATTATTTGTCTTGCTAAGATTAGTCCAGAGGACTTACCACCGAGCTTACCATTGCCGTTGGCAGGTCCGATGACTCTGTCAAGTAATCCGTCGAACTTTTTAATCGTAAGATAATTTTTTGCAATATTTATATATGTTAAATTTTCCGATAGAAACCTATAAATTAGACCGACACGCAACCCGATAATTTCATCTGCCGATTGCAATTGTTCGGCACTAAACAATCTTAAATATTTCTTTACCGCCTCTGTAACTTCCGAAAGAGGTGCATGCCTCCGTTCAAGAACAAGAGATAAATCATTGATTTGTTCCTGATGAAGCCACATCCGAAGCAATTTTGTTATATCTTCGTCTACTATATATTTGTCAGCAATAAAAAAGACTTTATCAATTAACTGGTCTGCTAAAAAAGGACTGCCTTTTGGTTTGGGCCAATTTGCACCTGAAGTTTGCTGAAGTTGAATTGCTTCAATTCCCGGACCGAACTTTTTCATCATGTCCTTGATTTCCTTAACGTTTATTCGGTTAAGCTGTATTATCATTCTTCTGCAGATTCTGTAAATAATCATTTGGTCCTGATATACAAGATTTTCAAGAATGATTTTCCATTCCGGCTTGCTTGTACGTTGGTCTTTATTAGTTGGCAATATTTCCATAAATAATACTAAAATTTATTCAACCATTATTTCTAATTTGCTCGACAATTTATTTGTACAGTCGAATCCAAATATTATGCAAAAATACTCAAACTAAACAAATGCACAAACTTTCATTATGTTGTATCATTGTTATTATGTGTTTTCTTCGACGGTGACACCGAAACTACTTCTAACTAGTAATTGTTCATTTTCTTCGACGGGGACTTCGAAGCTACTTTTAAAAATAATTTATTTCATAAATTGTAATTCCAAAAGTAATAATTCAGGTTTATTCCCTATGCGTATCGGCGGTCCCCAAGTACCATAACCACAGGATACATAGTATTGAGTTTTACCTTTTTTCAGAAAACCCCAACTAATTTCATAAATTAAATCAGTAATATATCCGATGGGCAACAATTGTCCGTAATGTGTATGTCCGGAAAGCTGAAAGTCAATGCCGTTTCTTTCAGCTTCCCTTAAGCCTATCGGCTGATGGTCAAGTAAAATGAGCGGCTTAGTTTTATCAATTCCTTCAATAATTTTATTTAATGGTTTTCTTTGTTTCTTGGCAAACTGCTTTATTGCTCTGTCTTCTCTGCCAATCAGATAAACTTCATTGCCTATCATTGTAACGCTATCCCTAAGCAAAATAATACCAAGAGATTCAATATAATCCGCTGTTTTATTTATTCCACCGATGTACTCATGATTTCCAGTAACGGCATAAACTCCAAATTTTGATTTAATATCTCTCAAAGGTTCGCCAGTCTTAAATTTCAACACCGGTTCAATAGCTTCATCGAGCAGGTCACCAGGGAACAAAACCAAATCAGGATTAAGAGAATTTATACGTCGAACAAGTTCTTTTGTGAACCCGTTACTGCATAAGCTCCTCAGGTGTACGTCTGTTGCCGCTACTATTCTGAGTTTTTTATATTTCTCAACTTTTTTTGATATGGGAATATTAATTTTCTTCAATTGAGGATTTTTAGCATTTATGAATCCAAATATCAATGTGATAACAACAGAAACTGATACAACTCCAAAAGTGAATATCTTAATTGTTTCATAGTTCTTATAAATTACTGATGGAAAGAACGGCAACAAATAATTTACAAACCGCAAAACATCTATCAATATAACTGCAAGAAAGAAATAAAGGATTGCACCCAACCAAATATTTCCAATGAATGATATAATATTACTTAATCCTGATGGATTGAATCTCGTAATAAACAGATGAAGGAAAAATGAAACATAAAGCAAGAAAAAAAGAATATAATAAATATTTTTTAAATTTTCGATATGATTTAATACCTGAGAACCTCTAATAAAAATGTAATAATTTATAGCTGTATATACGATAAAAACAATACCGAAAAATATAAGGAATTCAGAGTTTTTCATAATCAATTTAAATTAGTTAAGTCAAATTTCAAAATTTATTTAAACATTGAAGTATAATTAAAAATGATATTTTAACAAAGTAGACCAAACAATGAATAAATATTAATGAAAATTTAAAAAATATTTAGTTAAAAAATAAAAACAAATTATTAATTTTACCAAAAAGCATTATCACGAACAATTATTTGGGAGATACCATGAAAATGTTTCTGCTTATAATACAAATTTTAGTGGCTGGAGCTGTCATTATAACAGCCATTCGAATGTATTTCACTGTAAATAAACTATGGAAACGTAAAAGCGACCAGGAAGTTTGCAACAGTATTTCAATTTTTGCTTATGTCCTTGCTCTTATGGTTCACCTGCCTTTTATGATGAAATTTGTGTTAATTGATAAAAATTATGTTTTGGCTACAAATGATGCTCTCCAGGTTCTTGCTTATATTTTAGTTATTATGATTGGTACCGGATTTTGGGTGAGGGCGAACAAAAGAACAGGATTTTTTACTTTGGTTAAGAAAGCGCTTCGCTTGGAGACTAAGGAATCGGGACACTTGATGAAATCTTTGATTAGACCAAGCGGTGCACAGGAAATAATCGAAATATTGAAAAAAATTGCTCGGCTCGATAACGAACTCTCCGATTCTGAAGTTAAAATAATAAACGAATTTGCCAAAAACTGGGATATTGAGATACCTAATATTGAAGAATGGCAATCCGGCGAACAAACCAGCTTATTGGATATCAGGGAAAGTGTTGAAAAATATCTTAATTTGTCACCACCAGTTATGCAGGCATCGGAACTCCTCGATTTATTCAAATTAATAGTTAAAGCCGATAATGTAATATCGAAGGAAGAAGAACTGTTTATAGCTGAGGCAACCGGTTTGATAAACGGTTATGTCCGTAAAGATGAAAATCCGAAAATGTTCCAGGTTCTGCTTGTCCCTCAAAAGAAGAAGAAAATCAAAGCTATGAGCGAAATTTTTCCGAATAACGAACTAGTTGAAAGGCGGGGTGGAAGGGTAATAATACAGGGTAAATATTTCTCGAAAGAATTTGCTGAGGAGGTTTGCAAAAATTATATGTCACTTGGGATATTCAGTATCTGGGAAGAAATTGAAATTCAGCAGGAAGCTGCTTAACCAACATACTCTTTAATTGATTTTTTGCATGATAACAATATATTCGTTATTCATTGTAGGAGAAGTAATACCTGTTTCATTAGTAGGGCTGTTTGCTTTTGGCATTCTTTTGTTAGGTATATCTCTAACAAAAGTATTAATATGTTTGAAACCATAATTAGAAAATATTTCTACAGTGATAAGGTCAAGAGGAATATTAATGTTTTTAACAGTTCTATTTCCTAATACGTAACAAACATGAGAATTCTTTTTAACAAAAGGAGCAATATTCTTAATTGAATTATGGTAGTCAATGAGGAATGATTGAACATCATTGAATCTGCAACTATCAATTTCATTTATTTTCATCAATTCTTTTTTAGCAGAATCAAAATTAACATACCCTTTCCGATAAGAACCATTTCCTCCCATTAAGATATTGTCAATCTGATTTGCATTTTTAATATCTAACCACTGATTCGAAAGTCGAGAAAATTGTCCATAAGCAACTGTAGTCTTAGAATCACCATAAGGAGGAGAAGTTACAATTAAATCAATTTCGGTTGATGAAAATAATTCATCGGGCATTTTATCGCTTGTGTTAAAACCATAAATATTTGATTTAACATTTCCATTGCTAATTTTCAACAATTCTTCGAGACCTTTAAAATTTCTAAATATTTTTGACTTGAATATTTCAAATGGTTCAGGATTGAAGGTTTTTAGCTTTTCAGCTGAAATTTTAAAAAGTTTGAATTCACCGTTACGTGTAAAAGATGATTCCCTTACTGTTTCACTGAAACAGACTAAAAAGAAATCTCTAATGTCATTTTCAATATGATGTTGAATAATATGCTTTAAATACGCTAATTTATTAATTACTTCAGGGCTGAACCAAAAATTAATATTACGAAAATGAGGCACTTTGAAATCTGCGATTGAATGATTTTCTTCATGTATCAGATGAGATGAAAATAAGTCATCAGAGAAATTATTAATATGATTATACAATAAAAATAAAGAGTCAATTTCTGTCAGATATTTTTTAATTTTCTCTATATCAAACAATTTTGTTTTTGCAGTAGCAATTAATCTGGCTAAAGGATTTAAATCAGTTCCAATTGCGTTTATACCTTTTATATTTGCTTCTAATAGAGATGTCCCGGTACCACAATATGGGTCAAAAAGTAATCTGGTTTTATTATTGCTATATTCCTTAACCAATCTTCGGGCAACTTGAGGTATCATCATTGCCGGATAGTTATGATAGCAATGAGTGTATTCCTTTGTGTTGGATGATTCAAAATTCCAAGATTTTTCAATTATTCTATTTTTAATATTATTACTCATTTTGAAAATACTTACATATAGGTAAGTTGATATATAAAAATAATTTTACAATTTTAAAAGAGGCAAATTATATGAAAAAAGTTAATTATGCAAAAACAAATATTGAATTATTTGTGATTTATAAAGTAAAAGAGAAAAGACAGGAAATTGGTTATTCACAATCCGAGTTAGCTGATTTAATGAATCTTAGTAACGGTTTTATCGGCAAGATTGAAAGTCCAAATCATTCTGCAAAATACAACTTAAACCATCTCAATAAGATAGCGAAAATTTTTAAATGTAGCTTAAAAGATTTTTTCCCAAATAAACCATTTGAATAATATGAAAAATTTTAAGATTATTAACGAATTTCACCGTATTAAAGAATTAGGGTTTATAAAAAGTAATAGAAAGCATAATACGGGTATTGGAAAAACATTTGAGGATTATCTTGGAGTTGCTGAAAATAATTTGAAGGATAGCGATTTCGAAGGTTTTGAAATAAAAAGTCAAAGATTTCTATCAGATTCAAAAGTTACTTTATTCACTAAAAGTCCAAGTTTTCCAAAACGAGCTAATAATTATATCCGAGACAAATATGGTGAATTTGATGAAACTTTTCCTGATAAAAAATTTATCCATTCCTCATTTTATGCAAACAGATATAACACTTATTTAGACAAATATGGCTTTAAAATTCATATGAAAGAAAATGAAAGAAAAATGTACCTTTTAATAAAAGACTTGAAAAAGAATATTATTTTAGAAAATGAAATTTATTATAAATTTGATGATATTGAGAAAAGTATAAAAAAGTTGAATAAACTATTTGTCGTTACTGCTGAAACTAAGACAATTAGAGATTTGGAGCATTTTCATTATACAAAAGCAGAAGTATTTATAAATTTCAAATCAGATTTATTTTGGGATTATATAAAAAATGGAATAATTCAATATGATATCAGGATAGGTATTTATAAAAGTGGTAAAAAAATAGGTACGCAACATGACCACGGTAGCGGTTTCCGTATCAATAGGGGTAAACTACCTGAATTATTTGAGAATAGTTTTAAAATATAAAGTTCCATACATCACAACGGAATATTCCCATGCTTCTTTGGCGGATTCTTGTCCACTTTGTTTTCTAAAAGATTGAATCCCTCAATTAATCTCATTCTTGTGTATTTTGGTTCGATGATGTCGTCAATGTAACCATAAGAAGCCGCAATGTAAGGATTGGCAAATTTTTCGTTGAATTCATCAATTAATTCATCCTGCCGTTTTTGAGAATCTTCGGCGGCATCTATTTCCTTTTTGAAGATAATTTCAACTGCTCCTTTTGCACCCATGACCGCAAGCTCTGCTGTGGGCCACGCAAAGTTCAAATCACCCCTGACATGCTTGCTGTTCATTACGTCGTAAGCACCACCGTATGCTTTTCGTGTTATGACAGTAATTTTAGGAACGGTTGCTTCGCAATAAGCATAAAGCAGTTTCGCACCGTTTACGATAATGCCCCCCCATTCCTGATGTGCACCCGGCAGAAAACCAGGAACATCTTCAAATGTCAATATTGGAATATTGAAAGCATCGCAAAACCTTATGAACCTTGCTCCCTTCTTCGAGGAATCAATATCGAGGCATCCTGCAAGAAAAATCGGCTGATTCGCAATCACACCAATTGAACGCCCTCCAAGCCGAATGAAACCAACAATTATATTTTGTGCAAAGTCCTTGTGTACTTCGAGAAATTCACCATTATCTGCAACTTTTCGGATTACTTCTTTCATGTCGTATGGCTGATTTGGATTTGCAGGAATAAAATAATTCAAATCTTCGTCAATTCTGTTAGCAGGGTCGTTGTTTGGGATGTACGGCGGGTCGTCAGTATTGTTTTGTGGTATATAGCTCATCAGTTTTTTTACCAACTCAATTGCTTCCATATCATTTTCCGCAGTGAAATGGGCAACACCGCTTTTGCTTGCATGAGTATCTGCACCGCCAAGCTCTTCGGATGTCAGTTCCTCATGCGTTACCGTCTTTACAACTTTCGGACCGGTTACGAACATATAAGAAGTTTTCTTGACCATGATAATAAAATCCGTAATCGCAGGCGAGTAAACGGCACCACCTGCACAAGGTCCCATAATCACCGAAATTTGCGGTATCACACCCGAACATAATGTATTTTGCAAAAAGATATCCGCATAAGCACCAAGTGATATCACACCTTCCTGAACCCTTGCCCCACCGGAATCGTTCAATCCGATAACAGGGCATCCGTTCTTCTTTGCCATTTCCATTATCTTCACAATTTTCCTGCCATGTTCAGCCGCCAGACTTCCTCCGAGTACTGTGAAATCCTGCGAAAAGACAAACACTTTTTCTCCGTTTAAAAATCCAAAGCCGGTTACGACACCATCGCCAAAGTAAACCTCCTTGCTCAAGCCGAATTGTGTAGAATGATGATGAGACAACATATCAATTTCACGAAAAGACCCGCTATCGAGCATCAGTTCAATTCTTTCGCGGGCTGTCAGTTTCCCTTTAGCATGCTGGTCATCAATTCTTTTTTTGCCTCCACCCAAACCTGCTTTGGCTTTCAGCTTGTTCATTACCTCGATTTTTTTGTCAATTGCTTCTTTTTGTTGCTTATCCATGTTGAACCTGCTTATAATAATTTAAAATTTTCAATTTGGAATTTAAAATCAATTTTCAATTAAAATAGATATTGAATAAACTGATTATTGATTTTTGCTAAGAACTATAATTCAATTTCGTAAATAAATTAATTTTATGCAAAATTGGACATAAATTTTCAAAAAAGTGTCATGCTTGTCAATTTTCTGACTTGCTTTAATGACAGATTAAAAATTATTTAATTTTATATATGGTAATGATTTAATGGTAACTTAATATTAAAAAGGCATTGTTGTCAAGGTTTTTTTGAAAAGGTTAAAAGCCCAAAGCAAATGTTAAAAGTTTTTTCAATTCTTCAATTTTCAATTTGACATTTTCTTCGATGGGGACGTCGAAGCTACTTCAAAGAGCAAACATTACAAATATAATACTAGTGATAGAAAACGTAATTTATTTTATTTTAAAAGGAAATTTATTTTATTAGCTGATAGCCGAAAGCAGAAATAAAAAAGCTGAATGTCAACAGTCATCCTGAGCTTGTCGAAGGATGAGATTGTGAAGGATGAACAAGTCAAAGCAGTCATTCTGAACGAAACGAAGTGAAGTGAAGAATCTCAAAACCGCATGAATACTGGATTCTTCGCTTTGCTCAGAATGACAAAATTCAATTTATATGCAATTTTTCAGACTTTTCTATTTGAAATTTGAGCTAATTTCAATGAATAAAATATTGCTCTCACTCCACTTTAACTTTCTTCCCATATTTACTGCTGATAGATGCAGCGGCTTTTTCTGCCTGCTCGAGCGTACCGTAGCCCCAAACCTTGACTTCATACATTGCTTTGTCGTCCATTATAATTCGAGAATAGTATGCCTTGTAGCCCTTATCATCCCAAAATTTGAGCGATTTTTCGGCTTCGGTCTGTGATTCGAATATATCTGTTGCGATTTCAAATGGCTTCAGTTCTGCGTCCAACCACTTGATTTCGACTCTGCGGTTATATGCCTGTTGCCATTCGGTTTGCTGGAGATAGTAAAGTGGTTTGTGGTTTCCTGCTCCTGAGGTTTTTACCTGATGTTCGGGAATTTCCTGACTCAATAAGTATGCTTTTACGTTTTCAGCTCTTTGCACCGAAAGGTCATAGCAGTCCTTGTTGCTGCCTTCGTTGCCGGTATGACCAATAAGCTGAATGCTGTAACCGGGATTATTTTTCAATATGTATGCAAGCGAGTTTAGCATGTTCTCGTATTCTGTTTTGATGTATGATTCCTTGTAATCGAAGTCTGCGACAACCTGATACTTTACTGGCTGAAGCTTGGGTTTCAGTATAATATTTGTTCTTGTGTTCACATCAGTCTTTTTTGTTCTCAAGCCGAGAGTAATTGATGCTTCATCGGCAGAAGTCAAATCCTTAACAGGAACGGTAAATTCATAATATGCTTTTTGCGAAAGTGCAATTTCAATAAGAATGTTTTTTAGCTGGTCTATTTCGCTGTCGAGCAGATGATAAAACTTACCGCCGCTTGCTTCGGCAATAAACCTTAATGTATAGCTTTCGACCGAATTTCCTACACCTATAATGTAGATAGGAGTTTCCGATTCCTGTGCAATTGCTGCGACATCATTTGCTGTATAAATAATCGAGGCATCGTCGGAATTGAATGTAATCATTACACAAATTCTGTCCTCGTAAAAGCCATCGCCTAATTTTTCGATGCTCTTAAAAGCCGCTTTGTGTATGGCATTCAAGCCGTCGGGTTTGTTTAATGTTAAATTATCAAGCTCCCATAATGCTTTTTCTGGTGGTGAAAGAGCAAACATCTGCAAATAATTTTGGTTGAAAGTAGAGAAGAAGATGTTATCCTCGGGAGCAAGGTATTGTATGAATTCCTTTATTTGTCCCATTATCTCGGGTTGTTGCGAAGCGGCAGCTGAATTATCGAGAGCCAGAGCCATGTCAATATGGATACTGTCTGCAAAAAGTTGTTCAAAAAATTCTTCTGCGACTTTGTTATCTTTAACTTTTTCCGTATTTCTTCCAACAGTCCAGCTGATATCTTCCAGGTTACCGAGACAACAGAGATGATTTCCGAATTCATCGGTTGCAATTGCCCTGACAAGATATTCGTCATCATCTGGCAAGCTGATAGTACGCATTATCTTCAGTTGCTTTGGTTGGGCAACAGCCGTAGCTTTTGTGAAACCGTTTATATAAGTTGATTTTTCAAAAGAGACTCCAAGTTTTTTTCGCTTATATACGACAGGACCCCTCTGAACGCTGTCTGTAGAAACTATGTGACCTTCGGCGCTGTTTTCTTTTTGCACAAGTTCTTTTGCTATTTCCTTTGGTTCTTCCTTTTTTGTAATGACGTTAATGATGAAGTTAAGCTTTAGAGAATCCTTTTTACCCTGAAAAGCAGTTATAGTGTAAAACTCAGTTTTTTCGGGATTGAGCAATAGGGAATCATTTGCCTGAAAAGTTCCTGCAATACCGGAAATCTTAACGTTTTTAGCATTTTCAAATTCCCATGAAATCATTGTCGAGCCGCCTTTTTCGATTTCAGCGTATTCGATGAATTTAATAACCTTTATTGGTTGTGATGCTGCACTAAGCTTCATCTGAAGGTTTATCCCGATTGTAAACAGCAGGATTATTGCCAATAAGAATTTCGTTTGTTTCATGGCTATATTTGTTATGTTGTTAAAATTTTTTCTTTTTTTATTTAAATTTTCTCGAAAAATATTTCAATTAATTTATTTTGACAAAATTACTTTTTTAAATATATTAAAATTATGAATAATATATGAATTAGTCAAAATTCGTACCATTTATTCAATTAGGAATTACGAATTATTAATTACGATAACTTAAAAATTAAAAAAAGGGATGAGAATATAATAAGAAAAGGGGTTGAGAATTTAGCATTATGACATTTTTGCATTAAGATATGACATTTCCGCATGATATGTTTTAACTAATTGTCATAATTGCAGTTACATCTGTCAAGATTTCAGATTTTCTGAGTTTGGCACATTATTTACATAGTCTTCTTGCGTAGTTTATTAATGATTTTGTTTAACAAATAATATAAAATTTAAGGAGGTTTTCGTTATGACACTGGTAAAATATAATCCGTTCAGGGGTTTCGATTCTTTGGCAAAAAGGATGAATGATTTTATAAGCGATTTCGAAAAGGACTCGGCTTTCAGGGATTTTGGCTTCGGCTCAAGCAGGTTTCTTCCGGTAACTGATATCAGGGAAGACGATAAGTACATTTACATTTCTGCTGAAATTCCCGGCATCGGCAAGGAGAATATCAAAGTAACGATAAATGATGACAATGTGCTTCAGATTAGAGGCGAAAAGAAGTTCGAAGATAAAAAAGAGAATGAAAGCTATATCAGAATGGAAAGAGTTTTTGGAGAATTCACACGTTCATTCATTTTGCCTGATAACGTGAAAGACGATCAAATCAAAGCCAAATTCGAAAATGGTGTTTTGAACATCACTTTAGAAAAAGTCGAGCCGTCGAAACCAAAGGAAATCGAAGTCAGCATCAACTAATTGCTGATGAGTATTAAAAAAAAACTGTCCTGAGCAATCAGGGCAGTTTTTTTTTGTTAAATTTCAATTATTTCTGAGACGTTTTCGCTGTTTTTGTGTCATTGTATATATGATTGACAACAAATTTGGAAATGTTATGAAAAAATGTGTTTACTTTTTTGTGATTTTTATATTAGCTTCATTTAGTCATATGTATTCTGAAGGAAGTTGGATAGTAAATGGTCAATTTCTTGAACAAACACTTGCTGTACCCGAAATATATTTTTTGAAATATTCACAAGATGGAAAATCCATTTTTACTTTTAGCAGAGACAGCTTATTAAGAAAATGGGATGTTAATACTGGAATTGCTTTATGGGAAAAACATATTGATTTTGAATTTCAATACGGTAACAAATTCTCTGATATATCTAATGATGAAGAATATGTTCTTTATACAAAATTTGTTGGGCAATATGATAACTATAGTGCTGAAGTTATTAAATATGATATTGTGAATGATGAAATCGAATATACTCTGCCATACACATTTGATGAGTGTCTCTATACAGAATCCAGTAGTTTTAAGGTTTATGCTTTTGGGAGAGAAGTCACTTCAGTATTTTCTCCTGATAATAATAAAATATACTCAGCAGTTAATTTAGATCTTGAATATGGATATTACACATATACTGGAAAATTAGTATACTGGAATACAAATGTTCCTTATAATTATTATACTCTTCAAGGTAATTACATAAGATCTATTGTTTTTAGTGATGATGGTAAAAGCATTGCCTATAATTCGCAATTATGGTTTAATGATTTTTATAAAAAACCATTTATAAGAAAAATATATTTAAATAATAATGTTATTGATTCATCTAACCGATTGATTACATTTTCACATGATAATTCCTATCTCGTAAGTATAGCATGGTACTGGGATATTAATAACAAAAGTGCCAAAACAACAAGTAATTACAATGAATATGCTGGAACAAATCAAATATTTATGTCCAGAGATGATAGATATTTGGTTTGTATAACAAAAAGCCAATTTTTATTTGCACAGTTCTCGGAATATGCTTACGCTGGAGAAGTAAATTTTCCTGACAATAGTTATGACAGATTCTTTAGTATGAATCCCATTAACAATGATATTGCCTATGGAGGAACTGACGGTATTTTGAGAATTTTCAAAGGAAAAATCTTTGCTCAGGAGCTAAAGTCAATTTTCAAAGCTGAAAAAACTTTATTTTATGTCGGTGATACTATCAAGTTAAATGATTATTCTTATGGAAATCCGATAAATTGGGAATGGGATTTTGGTGACGGTCAGAACAGCTCAATAAAAAATCCAATTCATGTGTATAATGATACCGGTTCTTTTACAATAAAACTTATTGTCTCTACTGAATCTGAAAGTGACACAATGATTAGGGAAAATTACATTAGAATAAATGAAAAACCAGTTATTTCGGTTAATGAATACAATGCACAACAAAATAAAATAATTTCAATTTTCCCCAACCCCTTCGCCGAAAGCACAAAATTCAAATTCGATATCGTTCAACCATCAATTGTAAATTTATCAATATATAATTCTCTCGGTCAGGAAATTGCTGAGCTTTGCAACGGCTGGAAACAAGCAGGAGAGCATGAAATTAATTTCAATGGGAGTAATTTAAATTCGGGAGTGTATTTTTATAAGCTTGCTGTTGGTTCGGATTATTATTTTGGGAAATTGGTGTTGATTAGGTGAAATGTTGATTTTCAAAATAAAACTTTTTTATATTTGATACGTTTCATAAATAGAAATAAATAATAAAGGTGATAAAATGTATGCAACATATACTTTAAAAAAAGATGAACTCAATCTTGAGTTCATAGAAAATCTCAAAAAGTTAATTCCTACGGATGAGGTATTATTATCAGTAGAAAGTTATGATGAGACGGAATATTTGATGGACTCTCCGAAAAACAGAGAAATTCTTTTAGAGAGAATTAAATATGTCGAAGAAGGTAAGGATTTGGTTGAAGTTTCTCAAGAAGAATTGAAATCGCTTCAATGAGAAAAATTGTCTTTCAACCTGATGCTTTAAAGGAATTTCTTGATTTATCAGAGAAAAATAAAAAATTATTTAAGAAAGCCCGTAAAATTATTTTTGAAGTTCTTAGAGACCCTTTTGGTGGGCTGAACAAACCCGAACCTTTGAAGTATGAATATCAGGGTTATTGGTCACGCAGGATAACAGATGAACACCGCTTAATTTACAAAGTAACAGATGATGAAATAATAATTGTTTCCTGCAAATATCATTACTGATTTGCAATACGATAATTCATCAAACTATGCATCGAAGTAATTCGTTTACCTAAAATTATAAATATATATACTTTTTTTTTATGAGTGAAACTGAACATAATCATGTTTGTCCTGTAAGCAATGCAGGAATTTTGGATAATTGGATTAGGAAATTTTTGCATAATCCCAATAAAATACTTAGTAAATATATCAGAGATGGTATGACTGTTCTTGATTTCGGATGCGGTCCCGGTTATTTTACAATTCCCCTGGCTAATCTTTCAGGATTAAAAGGAAAAGTCGTTGCCGCAGATTTTCAGGAAGGAATGCTGGAAATTGTCCGACAAAAAATTGAGGGAACGAATTTGGAAAATAAAATCCGTTTGCATAAGTGCAATGCAGATTCGAGCGGTCTCAAAGAAAAATTTGATTTCATTTTGGCTTTCTATGTTGTCCACGAAACTCCAGATGCTGAAAATTTTCTGAAGGAAATGGCAGAATTATTGAAACCAAATGGTCAGTTGCTGATTGTCGAGCCGTCATTTCATGTCAAGCAAAAAGAATTTATGAAGACAATAACTCTTGGAGAAAAGAATAATCTGCAAATAGTCATCCAACCGAGAATATTTTTTAGCAGAGCCGCTTTATTTTCAATAAAATAATACAAATTTATTTAATAAGTTTGTTGAAAAAAAAAGGTGAATTGTGGTTCACCCTATTTTATTTTTATGAGCTTCCTGATTAAAAGTTTCTTGTTCCGTCAGGTTGAAATGCGTATTTGAAAGAATAGTATCTCGATATATCTTCCTGTTTGTATTCAGCGGGATGTCCTTTGTAATAATTCAATACAATCATCTTTGCATACTTGTCGTTCGATGTCTTGAAGACAAGAACTACTCCCGGTATCGGAGAAATCTGATGATTAGCGGGATTGTAGTTGTACCATGCAATCTTCGAACTGGAATTATATCCTGTAGAAGGTGCTTCCAGCAAAGATGAAAAATCAGTTTGCTCGAGAACGAGAACTTTGCATTTGTCATTTGTTTTGATTGTTGTTTGAGAAAATGCTATATCCCAGTTATCTGAATTGGCAACAGATGCGGCAACAGTATCTCCTGTGGCAAAACTGAAATACGTGAATGTTGCAGGGTCTGTCGGCTGAGCTGATACATCTGCCGGTAAGTCCCATACAGTTTTGACTTCTACTGTTCCCTTGTTGTCATTTGGCTCAACGACATCTTCGCTGCATGCGGAAAATATGAAGCCAATTCCAAATATAATTAATGCTAATAATTGCTTATTCATAAAAAATTCCTTTCTATTTTTATTTTGAACTAAAATTGTATATAAGATTAATAAAATATGTTCTGCCCGGTGTGATGAGCAGTTCTTTTTCTTTCATATTGAGAATATTATTGATTCCTAACTGGAGCATAAGATTCAATGGTATTTCCTGAGATAAAGTTAGATTCCATAGATGATAAGCATCAATATATTCCTTGTCGTCATCAAGGATATTGTTTCCATTGCGGTCTGAATAACCGAACTTGCTTCTGATACTGCCTCTCAGAAATGCAGAAAAGCCCCAATCACGGTTATCATATTTGAATTTTATTGTCAGATTATGCTTTGAGCGATTAAATAGTCCACCGTATTCAGCTACCTGAACAGGTCTGAACTGTCCGGTTGAACCTTGCTTCCAGATTTTTTCATTGCGTATCTGCTCCAAAACATCTCTGTCGGCTGTTTCAAGGAATTGATATCCAATGCTTATATCTAAACCGGAAGTGGCAGAAAGTAGTAATTTGTAACTTAAGTTTGTTTCTATACCCTGAGTATAAACACTTCTTAAATTGAAATAGCTGAAGTATCTGTGTTTTGTCTGCTCATTTTCTGCAACTACCTGCCATTCAATCATGTCTGACACTTCATTGCGGAATAAATTCAGATTTGCCGATAATGATTCGAAAATCTCCCAGGAACAACCGAAATTGACAGACAGAGAATTTTCCGGTTTTAACATAATGACTTTTGATGGCTCTATAATGAAATTTGTTATCATTCCATTATCTTTCAATGTATTTATCTTTTCAGCAATACCTGTAACTCCAAAGACGCTGTAGCCCTCAGTGGGATTAGTCCAGTTAAGATATAAATTTTCAGGAGAAGGTGCCTTAAAACCTGAACCTACATTTGCCTTGAGTGAGAATTTTTGAAACAGCTCGTAGGAAATCGTTATCTTGGGATTCAAACTTGCAGTATAGTTGCTGTGATTGTCGTATCTTAAGCTACTGATGATATTTAATTTGTCTGATATAATCCAGTCATGCTGTGCGAATGCAAAGAATGCTTTTGAGTTTGCACTGCTATCAATAATGATATCTGATTGAACACCTTCAAAGTTTCCACCTGTTCCAAATGTCAGCAGATGGCTTGAAGCAAAAGTCAGGTCCCATTGGAACTCGATTTTTGCCAAATCCTGATTATAGTAACTATAATGAAAAACTTCATTAGTACCTTTATTTAAAAATGTAGTTTCGGCATCGTAGCTTGTGTAATAAAGGATTGACTTGACTGAGGCATTTTTTGAATATCTGTGTTTTAAAGTGAAAGATAAGTTTTGGTCAACAAGTTTTGCCTCCTCATCCTTGATAGTACCATCACTTTCAGCAAACTGATTTTCAGTCATATCCTTATTGATTCTACCTCTTAGAATTGCCTGTGTTGACTTGTTGAAATTATAAAAAATGTCGCTTGAAATTGTATAGTTCAAATAATTCGGGACAGTATTTCTGACAGATGTTTCGTCAATTTTGTAACCATCGCTACTTAGTACATCAGCAAAGAGGTTGATTCCAACTTTGTCATTTTCGGAAGAGTATTTCATATCTGTCGAAAGGTCGAGCATATTGAAACTGCCATATCTTGCAGAGTTTCTCATGTCAAAATTATTTGATGACTCAGTGGTTATCAAATTAATGACACCTGCCAATGCTGCACTACCATACAATGAGGATGAAGGACCTTTGACTATTTCAACTCTGCTGACATTCCCCACTGCAAGACGGTCAATATTAATCTGTCCACCGGACATTGTTCCGATTATTGGTTCGCCATTAAGCAAAATCAGGGCATAAGATTCATCGAGACCTTGTATTTGGACGCCCTTGCCAAGAAATTCGACAATGTTTATTCCGTTAATTTCACCAAGAATTTCATCGAGCCGGACATAGCCGGTTTTATTTATTTCCTCTTTGGAAACAACCTGTGTCGGTATTGGATTATTTTCAATTTCCTTGATTGTACGGGTGCCGGTAACTACTACTTCATCAGTAATGACATTGTTTATTTCGAGGATAATGATTAATTCATTTAAATTATCAGAAAAAAGATTTAATATAGTATCTTTGGATTGGAAGCCGATTAATCCAAAATGTAAGTTATATTTTCCAGTAGGCAAATTATTGAAATCAAAATCACCTGTCTTGTTAGTTAAGGTACTTAATTTCAATGAATTGATTCTAACTGATACACCCGGCAATTCCAATCCGAAAGGGTCAAGAACTTTGCCTTTGAGATGCTGAACATCAGGTGAAGAAAACAACAAAAGCGGAAAAAATAAAATAACACAAATAGTATAATTAATTTTATTGGTAATTTTTATTTCTTTTTTTTTTCTTTCATTATAAGTTGTTTTATTATTTAAATTTACAAGTTTATCTATGTGAAATAACACTTTTTATCTAATCAATATTAAAAATACAATTTTCAGTTTGTTACATTTATTTTAGAAAGGCAACAATTACTAATACAAAAATAACATTTTTTATAGAAATTTTCATAAAAAGATTTAAAAGTCCGATAAAAGAGCTCGAAGGCAGTTCTAATGATTATGAAGTCTATTTAATTTTCTTGGAAGCTTTAAAAAAAAGCTCAGAGTCTCGTTTGCTTGGATAGCTAAAGTAAGATGGATGATAATTTGTCAAAACATGTTCAAACTCACCCGACTTGATTTTTTCAATTGTTTCCATTATGATTTGACAGGACAATCCAAAACATTTGTCGTATAATGAGAAGAAACTGTCTTGGGATAATACCTCAATCTTCTTCTGTAAAATAACTTCGCCTTTGTCAATTTCCCTGTTCATAAAATACACTGTAACTCCGATTTCCTTTTCATTGTTTAATAATGCCCACCAGACAGGATAAACACCCTGATACGCAGGAAGTAAGGAGCAATGTTTATTTATGCATCCGTATTTTGGGATATTAAGTAGTTCTTCAGAATAAATCTGATTGCCGAGGTTAATTATTAAATCCGGTTTTAATTGTTTCAAATTCCTTAAAACAGATTCATCGTTGATATCTTTGACTTTATAATATTTAATACATTTCTTTCTGCAAACCATTTCAACCGAATAAGTTTTTCTAAAATTGAAATATTTATCAATTTTATTATAAACGGCACAATACAATGAAAACAATCCTTGAATAATAAACTGCTTAATTCCCAATAAATAGTAGTATCTTTTTACATGTCTGCGGAATTTCACTTTGTAAGATTTAAAATCAGTAATAAAAACTGAATCTATTTCATAACTTTTCCCGGAATTTGCATAAAGTTCTTCCAGCAATTTCGGTTTCCACAAATGGGATTCGCTTATTACAAAAATTACTTTCATGATTTTGAAATTATAATAAAATAATGTTTTAAAATTTTAAATTTATAGAAATTTGAAATCATATAAAAGAATAATAATTATTTTAGTAATTATTTAAACTTATAAAAATAAATTATTGATGTCAGTAAAGGGAAAAAATATTTTATTTACCTCTGCACACTTTCCATATCCATTGATTGGTGGTGACAGAATTAAGCAATATCATATTTTAAAGCATCTGGCGAAAGACAATAATGTATTTGTCGTTGCATTTAACAGGAAATATCCGGTTAAAAGGGAAGACATCAAACATTTGTTTGATTTAGGTATTAATTCATATCCGGTAGATTTAAGCATTCCAAAGGCATTAATTAATGCGGCTTTGCATTCACCTTTTGGTAATCCCCTTGAGATTGAATTTTTCAGAAATAAGCTGTTCAAAGAAATTATTAAGGATATTATCCGGAAAAATAGAATTGACCTTGTGATAAATTATTTTTTAAGAACTACCGAATACGTAAAAAAAATTAAATGTAAAAAGTACCTTATGGCTGAGGACTGCCGTTCATACTATCAGAAAAGGACTTATCGGGTATCAAATAACTTAATGGAGAAAATCATCAGATTTTACGAATCAATTAAATTAAGAAAATATGAAAGTGATATTACCAGATATTTTGACCTGACAACTTTGGTGTCCGAAGAAGACAGAGATGAGATGCAGAGATTAAATCCTTCAGCAAATATTAATATCCTTTCTAACGGAGTTGATACAGAAAAGTTCAAACCGCCTGATATTCCAAAAAAGAGAAACGAATTAGTATTTGTTGGTAAGCTCGATGTTTGGGTGAATAATCTGATGATAGAAAGGATAATCACAAAAATTTTACCGCAAATTCTGAAAGTTCTTCCCGATACTGTTTTTCATATCGTAGGAGCTAATCCTCAAAAAAAGCATTTTAAAATTCACAATAAAAATATCGCTTTGCATGACAATGTTCCAAATATTGTTCCTTACCTGCAAGATACTTCGGTGTTCTTGCATCCTCATATTGGCGGTTCGGGAATACAAAACAAGCTGATGGAAGCCATGTCTTGCGGATGTCCAGTGATAACGACGAATAGTGGTGCAAGGGGAATAAATTTTACTGACGGTCATGATGGATTTATTTTTGAAGATGATGCGGAAATAGCAAGACAGGCAATCGAACTTTTAACCAACGAGAATCTTGTTCATAAAATCGGGATGAATGCAAGAAATTTTATTTTGAGGGAACATTCATGGGAAAAAATATACAAAACACTGGATACTCTTTTAGAAGAGTTGATTAAATAAATTATCGTCATAAAAAATAATGATTATGAAAATTGGAAAAACAAAATATTTTACTTTGCGAAAAGACTGGAGGGCATGGCTCTCAATAAATCACAAAACGGAAACGGAAATCTGGCTTATTTACTACAACAAACATACCGGAAAACCCAAAATGTCTTATAATGATTCGGTAGAGGAAGCATTATGTTACGGCTGGATTGACAGCACGATTAAAAAGATTGACAAGGACAGTTTTGCTCAAAGATATACTCCGAGGAGGAAGAACAGCCGGCTTTCGGAGCTGAACAAGGAGCGTATCAGAATTCTGATTAAGCAGAGGAAGATGACAAAAGCTGGTTTGGAAGCAGTGAAAAATTTCATCGGCGATATTAATGACAACAGTGAAATGAAGATACAAAAGGATTTGTTGAAGGTATTGAAAGCCAATAAAACTACTTGGGAGAATTTCAACAATTTTTCGGAGAATTACAGGAAGGTTAGAATCGGCTGGATAGAAAGTGCAAGGAGCAGACCTGAGATTTTCGAGCAACGGCTGAGATATTTTCTGAAGATGACTTCAAAGAATAAAATGTATGGAATGATTTACAAAAGTTAGATAACTCCCGTTCTGCCGATAGCATCACTGATAAAACGGGAATAGTTTAGCATTGGGATAATTAATTCCTCAATTTCTCCAAAAAATGATTGAGTAGTGAATTTGTAGAGCAATCGTGAGTTTCAACTTTTTTGTTGTTTCGGATTTCCGATAAAATCGTTTTTGCAAGCTGTTTACCAAGCTCGACTCCCCATTGGTCAAATGAATTAATGTTCCAGATAATTCCCTGAACGAATACTTTATGCTCATACATTGCTATTAGCGAACCGAGATTATGCGGTGTTAGTTTTTTCAACAAAATCGTATTCGTCGGCTTGTTGCCTTTGAAAACCTTATGTGCCAAAATCATTTTTATTTCATCATCAGTCAGATTGCTTTGCTTGAGTTCACTTAAAACTTCCTTCTCATTTTTACCTTTCATCAGGGCTTCAGTTTGAGCAAAGAAGTTGGACATGAGAATACTATGTTGCTCTCCAACATTGTTGTGAGGTTGCAAAATACCGATGAAATCTGCAGGAATTAGTTGTGTGCCTTGATGGATAAGCTGAAAAAAAGAATGCTGTGCATTTGTTCCGGGTTCTCCCCAAACGACGGAAGAAGTAGAGTAATCTACTTTTTCACCTGATTTTGTGATGTATTTTCCGTTGCTTTCCATATCGAGCTGTTGCAAAAAAGTGGGGAAATGCTCAAGGTATTGAGAATAAGGAATAACTGCATAAGTTGAGCAGTTGAAAAAATTGGAATACCAAATGCCGAGCAAAGCCATTATTACGGGAATATTCTGTGAAAAATCAGTGTTTCTGAAATGGTTGTCCATATCATTTGCACCCGAAAGCAATTCGCTGAAATTTTTAAATCCTATGTAGAGTGAGATGGACAGACCGATAGCTGACCAGAGAGAATACCTTCCGCCTACCCAGTCCCAGAACTCGAACATATTTGCCGGGTCAATGCCGAATTGTTCAATTGCCCGTGTGTTGGTTGACAATGCGACAAAGTGCTTTTTAATATTATCAGGATTATTGCCGGAGTTTTCCAGAAACCATTTTTTCGCAGAATTTGCATTTGTCAAAGTTTCCTGAGTAGTAAAAGTTTTTGATGCGATGATAAACAGGCATGTTTTAGGATTCAACTTTTTTAGAGTTTCGGCGATATGTGTTCCGTCAACATTTGATACGTAATGAACCTTCATTCCTGGAATTGCATACGGTTTTAAAGCAGTTGTTACCATGTAAGGTCCAAGGTCGGAGCCACCTATGCCGATGTTCACAATATCGGTAATCTTATCATCATTGCAACCCTTCCATTTGCCACTGTGTACGTCTTCGGTAAAAGCATTCATTTGTGAAAGAACTCTTCGAATTTTCGGAGAGATATTTTTTCCGTCCACGAAAACAGGTTTTTCAAGATTACCTCGCAAAGCAGTATGGAGAACTGCTCTGTTTTCGGTGAAGTTGATTTTTTCTCCGGTAAACATGGCTTCAATTGATGATTTCAGTTCGGATTCTCCGGCAAGCTTTAAAAGAAGTCGAATTGTTTCGTTTGTAATCCTGTTTTTTGAATAATCAAAAAGAATATCTTTAAACATTATGCTGAATTTTTCAAACCTTTTATCGTCGGATTCAAACATATCTTTCATGCTTAAATCACTTACAATATTGAAATGCTCTTTCAATTCTTTCCACGATGTCAATTCACAAAGATTACTCATATTTTTCTGTTCGAAATTGTTTCACAAATTACAAAGTAAATTAAGAAAAAAAGATGAGATTGGAAAATCGGAAAAAGAAGAAGCAAATATTCTTTGTAACTTTTTCAATATTTTTTCGTACTTAAATTAGGACTCGCATTAGGACTCGGATAATAAATATTTTCCAAAAATTTAAAGGATTATTGCAATGAAAAAGCATATTAATATATTTGCGGTTATGTTAATGGCAATATTAATGCTTGCCTGTACTACAAATTTTACCTGTCATAAAGGTGATGGTAAGTCAGAAACTCAGGTTAGAAATATAACGGGTTTCGAATCGGTTAATTTTATGACTGCCGGAAATGTCTTTATCAGTCAGGGGGATGTAGAAAGTGTTACAATAGAAGCACCTTCGGATGTTATAAATGAAATAATAACCGACGTTGATAACAGAACTTTGACAATTAATTCGGATGTTTCAGTTTGTCCTGAAAAATTCAATATTTATATAACTATGAAGGATATAAATTCATTCAAACTTTTTGGGTCAGGAAACATTTATAACTTCACACCACTGAAATCAGATGAAATTAATTTGAAGGTGAGTGGTTCAGGAAATATAAATTTTACCGATGTTGAGACAAAGAAAGTAGGATTGTTAATAATGGGTTCAGGCAACATAAGCATAAAAGGTCGGACAAGTTGGGCAATTATGGAGATAGGAGGGTTAGGCAGTATAAATGCAATGGAATTGAACTCTGAGTTTTGCGATGTTTTTGTAAATGGTTCCGGTGAAACCAAAACATTGGTCAATAAGGATTTAAAGGTTAAAATTAGGGGGAGTGGAGATGTTAAGTATTTAGGTGAGCCGGAGACAATCAAGATGGATGTCATTGGTTCCGGAGAAATCAAAAAAATTAAAGCAGTAAGTTAATATTAGATTTCTAATCATAACTTTCCGAAGGAAGCAGAACTTTCGGAAAGTTTATTTATTTAATCATCTATTGAAAAATCACTAGCTGATTTTCTTTTAAACAATGATTTGATTTTTGCAAGTTCTGCTTTCGTGAAAAAACCCATTGTGCTGATAATTATCAAGAATAGAATTAATCCGGCTATTCTGATGGCAAAGGAATAGATTAATGGTAGCGATGAAGTTATGACCATTGCAAGTCCGTATATCGCTCCTGTTAATAAAATGATTTTTATTAACCTTAGCCATTCATATTTTATTGAATAAACTTTTCTGGAATAGACAAATAATGCAACGGCACTAATGAGGTAAGCACCAAGTGTTGCCCATGCGGCTCCCCAATAACCTATAACAGGTATTAATGCAAAGTTCATCGCTACGTTGATAGCGGCACCGATACCTATTGCAGCCGGTAGATACTGAGTTTTCTTTTCTATGTGAAATCCACAGGCAATATTGTTGTAAACTCCGTTGAAATAAAAAGCAAGAAGTATTATCGGGATTATACCCATGCCAGACCAGTATTCCGGATTGATGAATTTTCCTCCTACAAATGGCATTCTTACAAGGTAATCCATGAACAACGATGTCAACAAAAAGATAACAGCCGCAACCATTGTAAAGTATGTTAGTATTCTTGCGAATAGCTTTTTTGCATCGGGGTCTTTGTAATGGCTCAGATAAAAGGGTTTCCATGCGTACTCGAATACAGAAACAAGCATTATCATCGGAATTCCCAGTTTGTGATTGCAGGAATAAAGGGCAAACTCTACAGAATTTGTCAGGGGTTTTAATATCCATCTGTCACCAACCTGAAGAATCATTCCCGATAGCATTGCCGGTATTGTTGGTATTCCGAATTTGAGCATATCTTTAAGTAGTTTCCACTCAAAACCGGTATTTATTTTCGAGAGAATAATACTAAGGAAAATTACTCCGCCAATTGCATTTGCGATTATCTGAGCCCAGATAACCCCTTCAATGCCCCATCTGAGCAATACGACGAATACGACATTCAGAACAACGGCAACAATGACAAGTGAAAATCGGGTAACTGCAAATCTTTTTGCCTGACGGGTCATTCGCAAAAAAGCAAATGGGATAACCATCAACGCATCGAGAAATGGAATCAGTGCGGCAAGCATTATTATCTTCTGAGCATTTGGCAGCGAAGTAATTGCAGGTGCTATCGGTGCTGAGAAAATGATTATCAGCAATGAGAAAAACCCGCTGATTATCAATATTGAGAAATATGATAATGTAAAAACCTTATTAGATTGTTCAGTATCATCTTTTTCGTAGAAACGGAAAAAAGCAGAATCCATCCCGAATCCATAGATGATATTAACGACGGCAATAATTACAAAAATATAAGTAACATCGCCGAATTCCTCCATTGTCAGGTAATTGGAGTAGATGGGTGTAAGGAAAAAAGTCAGGAAGCGTGCCACTATTGTGAACACACCGTATATCATTGTATCCGAAGCTAACGACTTTATTCTTGACAATTATTTAAATCCTGATTAATATTTTACTTTTTCCAAAATCCAAACATAAGGATTTTTTGTAGAAATGAAATAATTATTTTATTAAAATTAGTCTTTTAGTTCTAATTTCTTCATCGGCAATCAGTTGATTAAAGTACAAAACTTGCGGTATTTGTGATATATTTAATTTTTATTAACAGGAAACACTCTTTCAATAGTGTATTAAATTTAAAAGTGACTAAAATAAAAAAGAGATTTGGGCTAAATCATATACCGAAAGAAGTGAGAATCCATTATGCATGACGTTAATGGATTCTTCACTTCTATTCGTTTAGTATAGATTGATAATCTTGAGGCAGCCTATAAATAAATTTCAAATTATTATTTGCATAATAATTATTTAGAAATTTTATTGTTTAAAATAAATTATCAAAAAAATCAACATCATTAAAATCGCAATTCCATTAATAATAAAATCATTTAAACCAAATTTAAAAATAATAAATACTATTTGAGTTATGATGCTAAAAAAAATTATTATTTTTTTTATATCATGATTATCACTTTCTTCACTTTTTTTCTTAAAATCGTACAAAAATAGAATTACTGTCAATAAAAAAACAGACAATTGTATTTGTGTTGGATTTAATAAATAATAATTTGTTGAAAGTAGGCAACCATAATAAATAATTAAAATAATCGCTGAATACAATTTAAGATTTTGATAATTAATGAACTTATTCTTTACCATAATCCCAACCAATTACCAACTGATTCGATAGAACTTGCAACTGCTATAGCTTTGCCAGAACCAACTATCGCGCCAGCTACAGAACCAGGGCCTGGTGCTGCAGCTGTTCCAGCTGCACAACCAACTGCATCAGCGATAACCGTACTTGCAACATATAGTCTTTTTCTTTCTGCTGCAGATAATAGAATTTTAGGTTTCTTCTCGTTTTTAGCATTCATTGAAAATACATCCCACTTGAACCAATCGTAAGATGACCAAAATTCTGCTGAATATTTTGCAACACTAAGTACTTTAAAAGCTAATTCATCATTTTGTTCCCATTGTAACATTAACATTTCATCTTCTAACGCATATAATCTTTGTAATAATGTATCACTTTCCCATGACAAAAGTACCGATTCTTTCAATAAATCAAGAACTTTTGAAGAATACAATGAATCTTGTGTTGAATACTGTCTTAAAACATTATCAAACAAATTCTCCCAATCATTAGAAATATCCCAATTATGCCAATAATTATTTGTAAAAACGCAAATACCTGAACTTATATACAAAGAATTCAAATAATTAAAAGTCATATTTGTATCAATATTTGTTAAATGATATGAGTCATTAGAATAAGATATTACTAGATTATCAAATTCTATACTTGGAAATGTAATATTATTCCATTCACCATTATTTCGACCAAAATACAATAATGAATCAAAGGTTGATAAAAGTTGATTATGTTGTACGCCAACCCAATCGTATGGATTTTCTAGAAGAATATAATGAGGATCTTCTACATCTCTTTTAATATTTTTATCCACAGTCGTTTGTTCTTCACAAGATGAAAGAATGGATAAAAAAATAAATAAACAAATAATACCAAAAAATTCTTTCATAAAATTTCCTAAAATAAATTTAAAATTGTTAATTAATTAATATTTCAACCGGTTTAAAATATTAAATATAAAATTAAAAAATTATTACCCCCCCCCCCCCCCAATTAATTATTGTTCATAAATATTTTTGTATTCTGTCGGTTGTTACAACTGACACAACATGAATTAAAACTCCATCACTTCATTATACACTTCTTCGACAATGTCCAATTCCTTGATTTTGCGGACCATTTCGCCTTTTTTGTAAAGAATGGCTTCACCTTTACCGCCGGCTATTCCTATGTCTGATTCCTTTGCTTCACCGGGACCGTTGACCACGCAACCCAGCAAAGAAATCTTTATATTTTTCTTGATACCTTTCAGTTTATCTTCCAGCTTCTTTGTTATGTCGAATAAATCAACATCGAGACGTCCGCAAGTGGGGCAGGAAATTATCTCGACACCTCTTTGTGCAAGCTGAAGTGAACGTAATATATCTTTTCCAATATGCACTTCTGTCTCCGGTTGGTCTGTAAGCGAAACACGAATTGTATCACCAATGCCTTCAGCCAATAATGAACCGATACCGACTGCAGATTTGATGCTCCCCATACTGAATGAACCTGCTTCGGTTACTCCGAGATGCAAGGGAAAATCTGTCTTTGCGGCTATCAGTCTGTATGCTTCTATCATCAGGGGAACACTTGTTGACTTAACAGAAATTGCAATGTCATCAAATCCGAATTCCTGGGCAATTTCTACATGACGCAACGCACTCTCGTACAATGCTTCAGCTGTAGGGTATCCATGTTTCTCTAAAATATCTTTTTCGAGTGAACCTGAATTCACACCAATTCTTATTGGAATATTTCTTTCCTTTGCCTTGAGCAGAACTTCCTTAATTCTCTCCTTAGAACCTATATTCCCGGGATTAATCCTTACTTTTGCAATACCTGCTTCGATTGCCTTCAATGCAAAAACATGATTGAAATGAATATCAGCTACAAGCGGAATATTTACCTGTTTGATAATTTCCTTAATTGCTTCAGCCGCTTCCTTCTCGTTTATCGTTACGCGGACAATGTCAGCACCTGCTTCCTGACAGCGGTTAATCTGCTCTACAGTTCCTTTCACATCGGCAGTTTTGGTCTTCGTCATCGTCTGCACTGAAATCGGGGCATCTCCTCCGACAGGGACATTGCCCACCATAATCTGACGAGACTTTCTTCTCGGGTAAGTTATTATTTTATCCATATATATTATTTAATTTTTTGACTTAATTCAAATAAAATTGCTTTTTCTCTTTCTGTAAGATTTTGATAACCTGTTGATGAGATTTTATCGAGTATCTCATCAATTTTCGACTGGTCAATCTCTTCACCGTTCACATGGAATTTTGATGTGTAATTGTTGGGTTGAGTCTTGACTTCTTCCTTATGCGTTTTACCGAACCAATCTGTTTTAAAAACTTTTGCTTTCTGCTTTCCCTGCGAGAATGTATCAGTATATGGATTTCTATAAGGTTCACTCCAGCCACTTGTCTGATGTTTTGGAGGAAAAAGCTTGTCAATGAACCTGTAAATTCCAGATGATTCGCCATATTTCATCATCAGCCAGCCGGTAACGGCTCCTCCTATATGAGCAAAATGTGCTACGTTTGTTGAATCAGAAAATCCCATGAAAAAGTCCATAGCTACTAAAATTATTATCAGATACTTTGCTTTAATCGGGATGAACAAAGGAAAAATCATCAGTTGTCTGTCGGGAAATGAAAAAGCAAATGCAAGGAAAATTCCGTATATAGAACCCGATGCTCCTACTGTAGGTCCTACCTGACCAATATATGGTGCAAGAAACAACTGCACAAGCCCTGCACCTAAACCGCTAAGCAGGTAGAATATAAAAAATCTTCTTGAACCCCAGAGATGCTCAAGCTCTACTCCGAACATCCACAGCATAATCATATTGAAAAAAATGTGATAGAAATCCCCGTGCATAAACTGATAAGTCAGCAATTGCCATGGGTAAAAGTAATCCGAATTGAAAGGGAATAATGCACCATAGCGGTAAATCACCTCAAACAGTGTTGTTTGCCCGATTGAATAAACACCAAACAAATACTGCAATAAAAACACAGTAACATTTGCTATAAGTAATCCTTTTATTGTTGGTGGAAACATTCCTCCACCAATTCTTCCTGAACTGTAAAATCTGCTCATATATTATAATTAGTTATAAAAAAACTGTCTTAAAGACGTAGTTTGTTATATACAATTGCTGATTGAAAAATTTAATATTAATAAGAAGTATTAACATAAATGTTAAGTATAAAAAATTTAATAAAATTTAGTTATAAATGCCAAAGAAAAAAAATATTTATTAGGAATAATTATTAACAAAAATAAATATTAGTCATGACTAAAACTATGAGAAAAAACAACATAAAGAATATAAATTATAAAATTATTTTTGTATTTAATTATTTTTTTGCTATTTAAACATAGGTTTTTTTTTGCAAGTAAAAATAATTAGATAAATTTTTTTTGTAATCAAAGGAATAATTTATGACGAATGTTAATATTGATTCCATAATCGAAACCCATAAGAATAATGGCAACGGCATTATTTCCATACTTCAGGATATTCAGGCAAAATACAGTTATCTACCCCGGGAAGCACTTATGCAGGTGGCACAGGAAACAGGCAAATCTCTTGTTGACATCTATGGTGTTGCTACTTTTTACAAATCTTTTACTTTCGAACCAAAAGGAAAGCATCATATAACTGTTTGTCTAGGAACTGCATGTCATGTAAGAGGTGGTCAAACAATTGCCGAACATTTTCAAAAGCATTTGGGAATACCTCCGGGGAAAACTACACCTGATAAAAAATTTTCTTTCGAAACCGTAACTTGTCTCGGAGCTTGCGCACTAGGACCTGTTGCTGTCACTGACGGACACTATATTTCCAAAGTAAAGACTAATGATATAAAAAAAATACTTGAAGAAACAGTAAAAGGATATGGTCGCGAAAAGGAAACAAAAGCAGATGCTTTTTCTTTGAGAATCAGCTGTGCAAAATGTAATCATGATTTAATGGATCCAGAATTTTTAATTGACGGACAACCTTCAATAAGGTTAACTGTAGCATTCGAAGGAAAGCATGGTTCGTTGCGATTATCATCCATTTATGGAAGTTATAACTCTAATACTGAGCATGAAATACCAGTGGATTCCATTGTTCATATATTTTGTCCACATTGTCATGCTGAATTGACACATGGCTTAAATTGCCCGTCCTGTGGTGAAATGATGGTACCACTCAAAGTAGAGGATGGAGGTGTTATTCAGATTTGTCCAAAGAAAGGTTGCCCGGGACATTTACTGGATTTGGATTATTAATAAAACGATAACAAAAAGACCAATTTAATAACGTAGGAGTTGCTAAATGTCAGAAACATATTATTTAAAAGTACTGAATAAGTTGAAGTCGGTAGAAGATTTAATTAATCTGCGAAAAGATATAATTAATAATAGTAATGGAAAAATTCCTCAAATTGTTATTTGTGCAGGAACAGCTTGTCATGCGAGCAAATCTAAAGATATTATCAGAAGTATTAAGAAGTATATCATTCAAAATAAACTTCGCGATAAAATTTCTTTGAAAATTACCGGATGTCATGGTTTTTGTGAAATGGGTCCATTTATTTTAACAAAACCTCAAGGTGCATTTTATCACAAGGTTAATTCCGTTGACGTATCGAAAATTATAGATGCTGTGATTGGAAATTATTATGAGGAATCGTTGCTATACAGAGACCCTAAAACAGGCGAAATATATTTCAGGCACGAGGATATACCGTTCTTCAAAAATCAACAACGTGATATTCTAAGTCAAAACGAGAGGATTGACCCGATTAGAATTCATGACTATATCGCCAATTCAGGTTATTTGGCTCTTTCCTCTGCTTTAACGAAAATGAAACCAATCGAAGTTATCGAAGAAGTTAAAAAGTCGAAAATCAGAGGACGTGGAGGTGCAGGATTCCCAACTGGTATAAAATGGGAATTATTAGCCAAACAAAATGGTAAAAGAGGAAAGTTCTTGGTTTGTAATGCTGACGAAGGAGACCCTGGTGCTTATATGGACAGAAGCGTTCTTGAAGGAAATCCACATAGTATTATAGAAGGTATGTGTATCGGTGGGTACGCTACTGGAACCAATGAAGGTATAGTATATGTCAGGGATGAGTACCCGCTCGCTATAAAACATTTGATTATTGCTTTAAAACAGGCAAAGGATTTAGGTTTTTTGGGAGAGAACATTTTAGGGACAGGTTTTTCTTTTGACATTCGTATAGTACGTGGGGCTGGGGCTTTTGTATGCGGTGAAGAAACTGCATTAATGAAATCTGTCGAAGGGCATGTCGGTGAACCAAGACAAAGACCACCCTATCCCATCGAAAAAGGAATTTACGGGAAACCTACGGCAATAAATAATGTCGAAACCTGGGCGAATATACCACATATAATTTTCAAGGGTGGTTCTGAGTATGCTAAGACTGGTACTGAAAAAAGTACCGGGACTAAGATATTCAGTTTGGTAGGGAAAATAAAAAATACCGGTTTAGTCGAAGTTCCGATGGGGATTACAATCAAAGAAATTGTTTATGATATCGGCGGAGGTTCACCCAGCGATACGAAAATAAAAGCGGTGCAATCAGGAGGTCCTTCCGGTGGTTGTATTCCTGTCAGCATGTTCGATATGCCGATAGACTATGATTCTCTTTCCAAGGCAGGGTCAATGATGGGTTCAGGTGGTATGATTGTCATGGATGAAAGAACCTGCATGGTTGACGTAGCTAAGTTTTTCATGAATTTCCTCAAGGGGGAATCATGCGGGAAGTGTTTTACCTGCCGAAAAGGTACTCAAAGAATGTGGGAGTTGCTCGATGATATTACTAAAGGTCATGGGACAATGGAAAAACTACAATTGCTCGAAGACCTTGCTTATGTTGTTAAGGATACGACTATGTGCGGTCTTGGACAAACAGCATCCAATCCAGTCCTTTCGACATTGAAATATTTCCGACATGAATATATAGACCATATAAAAAATAAACGTTGTAAAGCAGGTGTTTGCAAGGACCTTGTAGGTGCTCCATGCCATGCAACATGTCCGATTGGAACTGAAGCATGGAAATATATAGCACATATAGCAAGAGGAGATTATGAACAAGCATATATTACTATACGAGAAGCAAATCCTTTCCCTTCTGTTTGTGCTAGAGTCTGCAATCATCCTTGTGAAAAGATGTGTCGTGCAGGTGATTATACAGGTCAACCGATTGCAATCCGTGCATTGAAGAGATTTGTTACCGATACGATTGACCCATCTGTTTATAAACCAAAACGTAATGGTACGAGCAATAATAAAAAATCCCAAATAGCTATTATCGGCTCGGGTCCGGCTGGACTGACAGCGGCACACAAGCTATCATTACAGGGATATAAGATAACGGTTTTTGAAAAAGACCCTGAACCGGGAGGAATGCTTGTGAGCGGTATTCCGGAGTATAGATTGCCAAGAGAAGTTATTAAAAAAGAAATTGATGCATTAATTGATGATAATATTGAATTGGTTTGCAATACGGCTCTTGGTCGGGATATAACAATTGACTATCTATTGAATAGTGGTTATAAGTCAGTCTTCCTGGCAATGGGTGCTCATAAGAGTAAACTTCTAAATATTGAAGGTGAAGAACTCGATGGTGTTTATCCTGCTATTCAATTTCTGAAAGCATTCAATCTTGAAGGAAAAAAATTGGCGAAAGGAAGAGTTGGTGTTATTGGTGGTGGGGATTCTGCGATTGATGCCGCAAGAGTTTCATTGCGACAGGAAGGTGTTGAGAGTGTTACAGTTCTTTACAGAAGGACTCGTCAGGAAATGCCTGCTCTGTCACATGAAGTTGATGCGGCTGTCGAGGAAGGAATTCGTTTAGAAACTTTAATGACTCCAGTCAGGATAATTTCGGAGAAAGGAAAAATTGCAGGTGTTGAGTTTATTAAGAACAAGTTGGGTGACGTTGACGAAAGCGGAAGAAGAAAGCCGATACCCATCGAAGGGAGTAATGAGATATTTAATTTCGATACATTGATTATAACAATCGGTGATACTCCCGATGTAGGTTATATTTCTTATATGGGAATTGAGACAAATAAATGGGGAAGTCTTGTTGTTAATGAAGATACTTTAACCACAAATCGTATGGGTGTATTCGCAGGTGGCGATGTTGTAACAGGTCCTAATACAGTAGTTGATGCAATAGCCGCAGGTAAAAGAGCCGCAATAATGATTGACAGGTATATTAACGGACAGGATTTGAATCAACCTATGAAAAGACAATTTCCAAAGGATTATATTCCGCCGATAGTATCAGACACAGAAACATATATGGAGGCACAAAGAATCAAACTTCCAGTTATTCCCGTTAAGCAACGGGTAACGACTCTCGATGAAGTTGAAATGACTTTGGTCGAATCAGATGCTCGCAATGAAGCAATGCGTTGTTTGAGATGCGACTTAGATTTTACATATAAATTACAGGAAAGAGTTAAGGAAATTGATATTGAGTTTGCAGAAAAAAACTTAGAGGTGACAAATGGTTAACATAATTATTAATGGTATTGCCTTACAGGTCGAAGAAAGTACAACTTTGCTGGAAGCAGCGAAGTTTTTAGGATTTCCTATTCCTACTCTTTGCCACATGGATGGCTTGGAACCTTATGGTGCTTGCCGCTTGTGTGTCGTGGAAATTGGAGAAGGAGCGAATGCTAAGTTGGTAACCTCATGTACCTATCCTGCTCAGGATGGTTTGAAAGTACGGACAGGTTCTGAAAGAGTAGTCAAAGCAAGGAAAATGATTTTAGAATTACTAATTGCCACTTGTCCGCAATCCAAAACAATACAGGATTTGGCATCAAAGTTCGATGTACACCAACAGAGATTTCGTCAGGAGTGGGACGATTGCATTCTTTGCGGTCTTTGCGTCAGGATGTGTAAAGAGCAAATGGTGGCACAGGCAATTGGGTTCAGAGGCAGAGGTGAAAACCGCAGTATTGGCACTCCATTCGATATTAAGTCCGATGTTTGTCGTCTTTGCGGGGGCTGTGTTTATGTCTGCCCGGCATGTCAACTTCGTTGTACATATACTGACAAGGACAATGGAATTTGCAACGGTTGTGTTAATATCAGTGCACCTTGTGTGGATAAAGATCAGTTCCATGATTTAATGTGTTACATGGACCCATGTGTTGCCTGTGAGATTGTGAAGTAATAAATTTGAAATAAATAAATGTAATATTAATTAAAGGAGATTTTACGTGAATATGTATTCAAGAGTTAATTCATCAGCTGCCACACTGACAAAGAATCGTACTGAAGAATCAATTAATCCTGCTTCGGGAATGTGTGTAACATGCGTTGACGGCTGTATAGGTATGTGTGAAATTGGTAAATCAGCATACAGAGGACACGAGGTTATTTATCCCCAACCTTTTGGAGTAATTACTGCAGCATCGGAGAAGAAATATCCTGTAGATTATTCGGATTTCAATATCATGGGCGGTGTTGAAGGAGCACAGGGTATCGAACCTGACAGTGATAAGGCATTATTTCCGAATGTTGATTTGGAAGTGCGTTTAGGTCATGATAAGGGTATTAAATTCAAATTGCCTTGGATTATTCCCGGAATCGGTTCAACTAATGTTGCAAAAAATAATTGGGAAGGTTTGGCAATCGGTTCCGCTTTGGCAGGAACAGGACTGACAATAGGTGAAAATGTCGGTGCAATGGACATGGAAGCCGCAATTGAAAAAGGTAAAATTGTTGATACTGTTGACCTGAAAAGAAGAGTTCAGCTTTACAAGGATTATCAACGTGACGGTTATGGTGCAATCATTGTTCAGGCAAACGTTGAAGATACAAGACTGGGTGTGCAGGAATATGCAATTGACAAACTTGGTGTTGAAGTTTGCGAAATGAAATGGGGGCAGGGTGCTAAGAATATTGGCGGTGAAGTGAAAATCAATGACATCAAAAAAGCTCAAAAACTGTATGAAAGAGGTTATATTGTATTACCTAATCCTACCGACCCTCATATTATATCTGCTTATGAACATGGTGCATTCAAGGAATTCGAAAGACATTCAAGAATTGGAATGGTTACTGAAGGAGGATTCGCTCAAAGAGTTGACGAACTGAGAAAAGCTGGTGCAAAATATGTTACGTTAAAGACCGGTGCTTATATACCTTCGGATTTGGCAAGGGCAATAATTTATGCTTCAAAATACAAAATTGACTATCTGACAATAGACGGTGCAGGTGGCGGAACAGGTATGAGTCCGTGGAGAATGATGAATGAATGGGGTGTTCCTCCTGTTGAACTGCACTCGATGGCTTATTTCTATGCTAAACGATTGGAAAATGAGGGCAAGTATGTTCCATCTCTGATATTCGCCGGTGGCTTTACTTTTGAAGACCAAATATTCAAGGGTTTGGCTATGGGGGCACCTTATGTAAAGATGATTGGAATGGCACGTTCACCTATTGCTGCTGCTATGGTCGGGAAAACAATCGGCAGGACAATCGAAGATAATCAATTGCCGGTTTATGTTGAAAGATTTGGCAATACTAAAGATGAGGTATTCGTAACTTCTAAAGACTTACGCAAGGAATTAGGCGATAAAGAATTCGAGAAAATTCCTACAGGCGCCATTGGTCTTTATACTTATTACGAAAGATTAGCTCAGGGCTTACGTCAATTGATGACAGGAGCTAGGAAGTTCAAACTTGAATATATTTCAAGAAATGATATTGCGGCAATAACGCGTGATGCGGCTGACAGAAGCGGTATTCAGTTCATAACCGAATATGAGAAGGAAAGAGTCGAAGAAATGTTCAAAAATTATTAATCAGTATTAAAGTATATAAAGTAAAAAGGGCTGTCTTGAATGCAAGGCAGTCCTATGTTTTTATTGAGAGCTTACTCTAATCCTCAAATTTAATATTATTGAAATTTTTAATTGCCTCAACAACAAATTGATTTTTACTGTCAATCCTGTAAGCTTTCTCAAATGCTATCTGTGCTTCAATTTTGTCACCGTTCATTAAAGCATACCTACCGAGATTAACCAAGCTGATTGCGGCATTCGTTTTAATACCATCAACCAAATGTCCTTCATTATTTTTTAAAGATTGTACGAATAGTGTAATATTTATGTCGCTTGCCTTGACTTTTTGTGGAGTTTTGTCCAGTAAAAGTTTGAAAGCAAAACCGCAAGCAATTTTTTCATATCCCTGAAAAGCATCAGGTTCGGTTTCAAGCACGTCGAGTGTAATATAAATTGGATGGTTATCATAGTTTTTAGACACAAAACTTTCCAGCAGGTTAATATATTTAGTTTGAATACTCGAAGGATTATAATCTTCACCGGATTCGAACAATTCTAAATCAATCAGATAATCATCAATTTCTTTTTTGCAGATATTGATTTGTTGCTGATACCATCTTTTTATTTGCTCCAAATACCATGTTCTGCGTAACAATTCCTTATCAATTATTACTACATCATTACGAAAACCCTCTACTCTTTGTTTGTACCATGCGGCAGAGAGCCAGAAATCCCATTGAGATGATAATACTATAGCGTTTGGTTCAAGCTTGCTGAAAACCATCTTTGTATATTCGGGAACAAGCACATCGTCAGAACGGTCATTGTATGAATAGTTTATTGTCATTGCAATAAGCGGCAGAAGAAAAAAAGAATAATAAATCTTTGGCTTAAGTCGTGTCAATTGCCACAAACCAATAGCAATAAAGATTATAAAACCAACAAATGCCGTAACAAAATATGAATCAATGTCGTGTATTGAATAGTTTGCTGCATAAGAAATGCAAGAAATAATCATTATCAGCAATCCGTAGAAAATCATTTTGGATTTCTTATAGGAAGCATAAAATCCGATTAGCAATGGAATAAAGCCAAGCCAGGCAGTTTCGTTTGGGAGCATCTCAAAGAATTTTAAAAGATTTTCCTTCCAAACGGTTGAGTCCGAAAACATCCAAACCTGATATTGCTTGCCTGAAAAATGATACCAGAATTTCTCAAAACTTCTTGATACCCATCCCCAGTTAAATTCAGGAAATCCAGATGCTCTGAAAGGCATATATAAATACACACTCAAGCCAATTAGAAATGGAATTGTCAGGACAAGGAAAAACTTTAATTTTTTCATAAGCTCGGTATCATTGTCGTTCGAATTCTTTTTGTTTTTGACTGGATTCCAAAAATATAAAACAAAAATCATTGGCAACAACAAAATTGTTGTCATGTGATTCGAGAAGCTCAATCCAAGCATAAGAGATGCTATCAACAAGTTTACTTTACGGCTCGGCTCGCAGATGATTGCCTTAATAAAGAAATATAATACAAGATTCATCATTAGCAGATGCAAGGAATATACTTCAATGGCAACTGCCTGAGCCCATATTGTTCTCGCGAATGCGTACAACAGAGCTATTGAAATTGAAATTAAAAGCAATGTATTTTCATTAGGATTTTTTGCTTCAGTTGTTTTAATATTTGAACTGATTTGTTTTTTTGATTTTTTAACTTCCTGAATTTTGGGATTTATCAGTTTCCTTCTCAATGGAATAGTGTTCAAATAATTTAATACCAGCAAAACCGTATTAAAAAGAACAGCAACAGAGCAAGCAGTCACAAAGCCGGCAAAGATATTTAATGAATAAATATTAGTACCGAAAAAGGACAGTTTTATCCACAGATATCCCAACAAAGTAAACAACGGATAACCTGTAGGATGAGCAATTCCCAATGTCGAGCAAACTGCCGCAAGTTCCCCACTGTCTGTGAAAGTCAAATCGGGAGCAGATGTCAATATATAAATTAAAAAAGAAAAAATAAAGATAGCGGTTGAAGACAATATTATCTTATTAATTTTCATAGTTGTTCAAGTGATATTTTTAAATATTTAATTATTAATCTTACAAATAATAAATTATAAATTTAATACATTTCTGTTAAAAGAGGAAAATAAATTTATTGAAACTAAATCATATATTTTAGAATTATCTAAAAAAAAACATTCAGCAAGTTAATACCTGCTGAATGTTAATATACTGTTCAGATTTTAATTCTTAACCTAAAATACCATCATCAATCAGCATTTCTTCAGGATATAAAACCCTGCCGCATTGTTCGCAATGATACATGGTTTCCAGGTCATTTCTAATCTCGACAATCTTTTGAGGCGGTACCGAACTGAAGCAACCCGAACAACTGTTCTTTCTGATTCGTACTACAGCATCGTGATGATGAGTTCGAATTCTTTGATATTCCTTAATCAAATCCTTTTTGACCTTGTTGAAATATTTCGTTTTGACTTTATATAAAACTTTTACTTCTTCGTTTTGCTCGCTGGAAATTTTTTCAAGTTCGCTTGCTTTTTCTCTGAGTTCCCATTCTGCTTCCTTGGCATCAGCTTTTTGTTGCTCTAAGAGTTTTATTAAATTTTCTTCTTTAATTCCCGAAATCCTGATTTCATCTATCAAAACGTTATGGTTGGCTCTTGTTTGTTCAATTTCTTTAGTTATAGCATCAAATTCTTTATTGTTTCTAACCAGGAATTGCTTTTTAGACAGTTTTTCTTCTTTTTCCTTCAAATCTTTAATTGTAACTTTTGCTTCCTTCACAAATCTGCGAAGTTCCTTAAGTGTATTTTCGGATTCCTCGACAAGACCTGTTAATTCATTGGCTCTGTGTTTAAGTTTTTTAACCTTACCTGGTAAATCACCAAATTCCTCCTGATATTCATCAAGTAATGAATCAATGTATGCCGTACATGCCAAGTAATATATTTGTGTTTTCTCCATTTATTTTATACCACCATTAAATTATGTAATAAATTGTTTTTTTTGCAATGTAATGTATTTCTCAGTACCGGGATAATACTTCAACGGATTTGTTACTGTTTTAGAAAGATAAATCGCTGAATAATCATTTTTATCCATATTCTTTTTAAAAAAATTGAAAATGCCTTCGGGAACGAATTGCTCCATTTCGTAATGTCCTGGGTCAATCAGCATCATTTTTTCATTTACCTCATGAAACCTGTGATATGTTATATCGGCTGTAATAAAAGCATCTGCCCCTGAGTTAAGAGCATCGTTCAAAAATGAAGTGCCGCTACCTCCGACAATAGCTATTTTTTCTATCGTTTTAACATTCTTAGCAGTTGAAAATCTTATGGGAGATTTACAAACCTTATAAATTCTTTTCAATAAATCATCTGAGGATAATTTCGTTTTTGCCTTTGCGACGACACCCATTCCCCTGTTTTGAATACTATCGTTATCTTTTAAAAAGCCGGTAACAGTTAAGCCGAGTTTTTTTGCCAAAATATAGCTTGTGCCTTCTGGAAAAGCATCAAAGTTTGTATGTATGGAAATTAATGATATTGAGTTTTTTATTAGTTCTGAGCAAAGAGCTGATACTCTGTCGTATTCGTTTAAGTTATTTAATGGATTGTAAATCAAGGGATGAAAGGTAATGATGCAATCACATTTCAGTTTACCGGCTTCCTTCAGCACTGCGTCGTTTAATTCCAAAGCAACAAGCATTTTTTCGATTTTCTTTCTTCCTGCCCGGACTTGCAGTCCAATTTTATCATCATCCATTGCTGAAGCTGCCGGAAAATTATCATTTATTATATTGAGCAGCTTTTCTAAAAGCATGTTAATTCATGAAAACTATCTTTTTTCAAATAAAAACGTAACAATCTTAAAATATTTTAATTTTACATTTTAAGAACAGCAAAATTACGAATTTTTTTACAATCATGCAATTTTAGTTATGATATTACATTCAATCGTAAAATTAACTAGTTACTTGTAAAAGCTACTAAATAATTTATGAATATCTGTTCATAATAATAATTAACATTTTGCAACATATTATGATTACATAATTTAAATAATATTTGATACATCAAAAAAAAATGTTAATTTGATATTAGTTGTTTACAAAATTTCGTAATAGCTATGGAAAAGCACAAGGGGTTTACTGACAGAGAATTGGAGCAATTGGCTTTGAGGTTTAAGATTTTATCTGAACCGTCAAGATTGAAGATACTTAGGTCAATGTTTGCCGGTGAAAGGTGCGTTAATGAAATAACGAATTCATCTAATTTGATGCAGGCAAATGTTTCAAAGCAATTGAAAATATTGGTTGAAAATGGCATTATTAAATGCCGTCCCAGCGGTTTGCAAAGATTTTATCATATAATTGACAGAAAGATTATTTGGATATGCAGACAACTTTGTCAGTCCCATCAGAAATTGCAGGATAATCCCGATGATGTTTGTTCTCAATAAAATCACCACATATTATAAGTTGTTTCTTGCTGTTCTTGTTGTAATTTATTTTGCAATCAAAGTCCAGATTATACATATCTATTCAAAAGACAAGCATAGATACTGGAGAAATTCGACCAAATGGGCTACATTGATGCTCAAAGTTTTTAATATACAAGTAGATATCATAGGTCTGGAAAATCTCAATAAAAACGGGACTTATATATTTTCCTCAAATCATCAGAGCTTACTGGATATTCCGATATTATTTTTTGTACTTAAGGATTTTAACTATATCATTATCTACAAAAAAGAGCTTGAGAAAGTCCCCGTATTTGGCAGGAATCTTGTAATATCACCATTTGTATCTGTTGATAGGGCTGACCCAAGAAATGCGATGGCAAGCATAGAAGCAACACTAAATCAGATGAAAGAAAATGATTGTCCGATTATTTTTCCCGAAGGAACCCGCTCGAAAGACGGAAAACTTGCAGATTTTAAGCGTGGTGCTTTTATGCTCGCTTCACGCTCAAAAAAGCCGATAGTTCCAATTGCAATAATTGGCTCCAGCGATGTTTTACCCAAAGGCACATTGAGGATAAAAACGAAAAGCACTGTTAAAGTAATAATCAATGCACCTGTTGAAAATAATGGTGAATCAGGCAGGAGTGACGAAAAAGTGTTGATGAGCAAAGTTCATTCAATTATCAAAGAGTCTATTGAAAAGAATACCTGATTAGCTAAAGACAAAAAGCTGAATGGTAATTATTAGTTGTTGATAGTGTTTGCTTATTATAAATATGGCATCCTTACATGATTGCGAGAGTCTTTATATTTTCTTTTTTATAGATATCCAATCCCTGATTGGATAATAATATTGTCATCCTGAAATCACGATATACCTATTCCTTTCATTCTTGGACGCTTACGATGAATACTTTTTTAAATATTTCTTTGTTAATAATATAAACTTTTAATTGTTAAATGGTTATAATATACAGATTGTATCATTTAACAAAATTATTTTCAAAATATTAAGTCCAATCTTATTAAAAATTCATAAATTTTATTTAGTTTTGCAGATTATTTTATCACAATTTTTTAAAAAACTGAGTAGAAGGAGTTTTTTTTATGGCACAACCGTTACACATTACGGAAAGTACTTATCAATCCGAAGTTTTGGAATCAAACATTCCTGTAGTCATTGATTTTTGGGCAACATGGTGCGGACCTTGCAAGATGATTGCACCAATTATTGACGAAATGGCTACCGAATTCGAAGGAAAAGCAAAGATATGCAAAGTTGATGTTGACAATAACCAGGGTATAGCTGTGCAGTTGGGTATCAGGTCTATACCGACTGTTATGATTTTTAAAGGTGGGAAAGTAGTTGATACAATTGTTGGTGCAGTACCTAAAGCTCAAATTGTTGGAAGATTGAACGAGCATCTTTAGTTATCCGGAACCGGGAAAAAGGAGAAGGGTTATGGGAGAGTGAAATTTTATTTTGAATTAAATTTTGAATATAAATTTGAGGAGTAAGTTTATGTGTTCAATGATTATTGACGTATTCGGAAGGGAGATTCTTGATTCACGCGGGAATCCTACAATTGAAGTCGAGGTAATGCTCGAAGATGGTACTACTGGGTTAGCGGCTGTTCCTTCGGGTGCAAGCACCGGTGAAAATGAAGCATGGGAGCTTCGTGACGGGGATAAAAAACGTTATTTAGGCAATGGAGTTACCAAAGCAATTAATAATGTTAATGATGTTATTGCAGATGCCATTATTGGTCTCGATGCAACCGAACAGATTCAAATTGATACAATTTTATGTGAACTGGACGGTACATCGAACAAATCAAAATTGGGTGCTAATGCGATTTTAGGGACTTCTCTTGCTGTAGCCAAAGCTGCAGCAGAGTTTTACGGTTTACCTTTGTACCGCTATATTGGCGGGGTTCATGCACACTTACTGCCTGTGCCGATGATGAATATACTCAACGGCGGAAAGCATGCTGATAATAATGTGGATATACAGGAATTTATGATTGTCCCACATGGTGCATCATCTTTCAAAGAAGCATTGAGAATGGGTGCCGAAATTTTCCATAACCTGAAAAAGGTCTTGAAGGAAAAAGGATATAATACTGCTGTTGGCGATGAAGGTGGTTTTGCTCCATCTTTAAAATCAAATGAAGAAGCGTTTGAAGTTATTCTCGAAGCAATTAAAAAAGCGGGTTATAAACCTGTGAAAGATGTATTGCTAGCTATTGATACAGCATCGAGTGAAATGTATGAAAACGGCAAATATAAAATGTTCAAATCAACAGGCAAATATAAAACTTCAAAGGAAATGATTAACTGGTATGTTGATTTGTGTAAAAAATACCCTATTGCTTCTATCGAGGATGGGTTAGGCGAAAAGGACTGGACCGGCTGGGCTCAATTAACTGAGGCGTTGGGTAAGAAAATTCAATTGGTAGGCGATGATAACTTTGTTACAAACCCGAAATTCCTTGCAAGAGGCATTAAGGAAAAAGTTGCAAATTCAATTTTGATAAAAGTAAATCAGATTGGCACATTGACTGAAACTCTCGATACAATCAAACTTGCTCACAGAAATGGCTATACGACAGTTATCTCCCACCGTTCAGGTGAAACTGAAGATACTACGATAGCTGATTTAGCTGTGGCTGTTAATGCCGGACAAATTAAAACCGGTTCTCTTTGCAGGACTGACAGAATCGCAAAATACAATCAATTGCTGAGAATTGAAGAAGTGCTCGAAACCGATGCTGTGTATGGCGGTGAAGAAGCATTTGGTTTTTATAAATTGAAATAATGATTACAAATGCTATTGTTTGGTTGTATTGGAATTAGAAATAAAATGTAGAATGTTGATTAGGATAAATTTATGATATCTTTTGGAACAGACGGATGGCGGGGTTACATTGCCCGTGATTTTACTTTTGAAAACCTTCAGTATGTAGCTTTGGCAACTGCTAGCTACCTAAAGAAAGTAGCCGGCAAAAAACCGAGAGTTGTTATTGGCTACGATACGAGATTTTTGTCAAAGGAATTTGCAATTGAAACTGCAAAGATTCTTGCATGGAAAGATGTTTACGTTCAACTTACGAATATAGTATCAACCACTCCTCAGGTTTCGTACCATACGAAACAAAAGGGTGCAGACATGGGAATTGTGATAACGGCAAGCCACAATCCACCTGAATACAATGGATATAAGCTGAAAGCAAGTTTCGGTGGTCCTGCGACTCCCGAACAGATATCTATGGTGGAAGCCGAATTAAAAAGAATTTTTAAAAGACCTCCGCAGATTAAACCGCTCGAGCTTGCCGATTACATGAAAATGCAAAAAATAACTTTCTTTGAGCCAAAGGAATCTTACTTCAGACATATTAAGAAAAAAATCAACATTGATGCAATCAGAAAAGCGAAATTCAAAGTTTTGTATGACCCGATGTATGGTGCAGGTATTGGCTTGATGAAAGAACTGTTGCCGGAATCAGATGAATTGCACTGCGATTGCAATCCATCGTTCGGGAACCTCGGTCATCCTGAACCGATTGCCGAAAACTTAAGCGAGTTGATTCAAAATGTCAGAAGATATAATTATGATATTGGAATTGCTTCCGACGGCGATGCCGACAGATTGGGTGCGGTTGACCAGCATGGCAATTTTGTTGATTCGCACAAGATATTCATGATATTGCTAAAGTACCTTTATGAAGAGAGGAAAAGGAGAGGTGCTGTAGTTAAAACAGTTTCGCTGACTTCCATGGTTGATAAGTTTTGCGAGAAGTACAAAATTCAACTTTATGAAACACCTGTCGGATTCAAGCATTCGGCGAAAATCATGAGCGAACAAAATGTTTTAATAGGTGGTGAAGAATCCGGTGGGCTTGGTACGATACTGCACATACCCGAACGTGACGGGATTTTTAATGCATTGCTGTTGATGGAAGTAATGGCTGAAAGAGGCAAATCTCTTAAACAGCTTTGCGATGAACTTGACGATGAATTTGGAGTTCATAAATACCTTAGAAGAGACGTTAAGGTAACATCGACAGTTAAGGAACAGATATTAAATGCCTGCAAAAAGAAACCGAAAAAGATTGGTAATTTCGATGTTGTGAGCTTGAACGACAAAGACGGATTCAAATTCATCGTGAACGATGGCTGGCTTTTAATCAGGGCTTCCGGTACCGAACCCTTAATAAGATTTTATTCCGAAGGCAAAACACTAAGCATGGTAAATGAGCTTTTAGACGAAGGAATGAAGCTGAAATAAAAAATTTCAATAGCAGAGACAAAAGTTTTTCGATTATTGTTTTGCAGGAGTATTGATTTACTTGCTAACAATCACCTTCATCGTCCTTGATTCAGTGCCGTGAATTACTCGGATTAAATAAATTCCGTCGGGAACATTTGAGCAGTCCCAAGTCAGTAGTCCGCTGTATGTGTTTTGTTTATCAATTGTGATTTTTTCTTTTCCTGCTACTTTGTTTCCGAAAATATCGTAAACAGCAATATCATCATTTTCAATATCAATGCTTGTGTCCCAGTAAATCAGAGAACGGACAATGTTTGCTGTTGGATTTGGATAAGGAGGATAGCATTTAAGATAATTTAACTCTTCGATTTTTGTATCTTCAACTTCAGTTATGCCAAAATCGCTGAGTGGTGCTTTAAAAACACCCATATTTGTTGCAACGTAAATATAATTTTGATGAAGAAGAATTTTAATTATGTAATATGTCGGTAATCCTAAACTAATATCTTTCCAGTTTGTGCCAAAGTTAGTTGTTAGAAAAATTCCATCATCTGTTCCGGCAAAAATGAAATTATTAAAAGCTACTATGCTTAAAATATTTTTCTTTGTCAGAGAATCATTGATTTCGGACCAATTGAGACCTTTATCCGTTGATAAGAATATACCATATCCAACTTGACCAAAACCATTATAAGTAGCAGCTATTAAATTTTCTTTTGACAAAGCTAAGCTGGTTATAGCAGTAGCAGGTAACCCTGATACCGACTGAGAAAAAGTTTTTCCGTAATCCAAAGATGAGAAAACACCATCTCTTAAGGTAGAAACATATATTTCATTTTCCTTAACAAGAACATCTTTTATACTATATGAATTTATGTCATCATTTACTGAATTCCAATTTAACCCATTATCTGATGAAATAAAAAGTCCACTCCAAGTGCCAACAAATATATTTTTATCATCATTTTTTATACAACCAATATTTGTATTGCTTAAACCTGATGATGCTGAAATATTTTTCCAGTTTATACCATTATCGGATGTGTACCAAAAACCACCAGGCATATACAAACCGGCAAAAATATTCCCATTAATTGCTCCTAAACGATAAATAGAACTATTCCTAAATTGATTATCATATCCTGTCCAAATTTCACCATAATCAGAACTAATTAAAATTCCTTCTTCATAAGTCCCCGCGTACATTTTTTCATCGTCAAAAATAATATCAAAAATATTCCCACCGGCAAGTCCATTATTTTGGAGTTCAAATATCTTCTCATTGTTTGTTGATTTATAAAGTCCATGAGTTGTACCGATGAATATGGTAGAATCAACCTGAGTAAAACAAATAATATTATAACTTGCCATGTTGTTTATTTGTACTATCCACGAATCCCCATTGTTTGTTGATTTGAATAATCCAACTTTCGTTCCAACTAAAACATCATTATTGAAAACAGTTAAACAGTGAATTTCATTTGCAAATAAACTTGAATCGGTTCTAATCCAATTATTCCCGTTATTTGTTGATATATATAGCCCTCTATTGGTTCCCGCAAAAAGTTTGCCATTATTCATTAACAGGCAATTAATATTTTGTCTGTCAAAGTCGCCGGTAGTATCAATAATTCCATTCCACGTGTTGCCATTATCATACGAAATAAAAATATTTGGCTCAGAAGGTAATGGCTTTTTATTTTCTTCTGAGCCAACAATAATCGTATCTCCAAAAATAAAAAAAGTTTGAAAAACATTTCCAACCAAATTTTCGAAGTTATTCCACATCCCTTTTATAGTATCAAATTTACATAAAGCTGTTGAAGTCAAAACATAAAGTTGACCTCCAAAATTTGATATATTTCTAACGTAACTTGTTTTTAAACCAGTGTTATTTTGTTTCCAGTTGTTCCCATCATCCGAAGTAGAAAATACACCATTTTGTGTACCTGCAAAAACTTTGTTTTCAACGTAGGATAAACTCGTAATATACTTAAAATTTCTAATTAAATTCAAATTTCTTGGAATCCAATTTAGTCCTTTGTCATTTGATGTGTAAAAAGTTGACTGTAAACCAATATAAATATTTTTTCCATTATAACAAATTGAATTAATTCGAGTTTTACCGCAATCATTAGTAAGTTCCCAACAAAAGATGTTTGAATTAGAAATGAGTAAAAGTAACATTATATTTAAGACATATTTTTTCATATCAATAACCTTTCGTATTTTTAAATAATTATTAAAGTAAAAAACAGTCGAAGTTGTACTTCGCAAATGGCAGTGCTTTAATAAGCAAAGATTGGCTGGCGAATTTCAGGTTCGTCAGTTTTTTTTATTGGTAACTTTAGCATATGTGCCTCCTTTCTTTTATGAAAACAAGACTAAACACACAAATAATTTTCTTTATATATCAAACATAATACGATATTTTCATATTTCCAAATAAAATCTTCATAAGTGTTTTTTTTTTTTTTGATAGTTACACCGGTTATTTTCCCAAATATTTCACTTATTCACAATCACCTTCATTGTCCATGTTTTTGTACCGTGAATAACTCGGATTAAATAGATTCCATCAGGAACACCGGAGCAATCCCAAGTCAGCAACCCGCTGTATGTGTTTTGCTTGTCAATTGTGATTTTTTCTTTTCCTGCAACTTTGTTTCCAAAGATATCGTAAACAGCAATGTCATCATTTTCTATATCAATGCTTGTGTCCCAGTAAATCAGAGAACGGACAATGTTAGTAGTAGGATTTGGATATGGAGGATAGCAGTAGAGGTAGTTTTTATTTTCAGTTTGTTCTTCGACAAAAGTAACTGTTTTTGGTTTTGCTACCCAGCAGGTTGGTGTTTTCATCAGAGAATCATAAGCGGAAATGAATACAAGACTGTCATATTTCGAAATTATAGAGAAACTATTATATCTGCTCTTTGGTGTAATATTCTTCCAAACATTTGGTTGGTTAACAATGTCGTCATTTTGTAATAACTCAGATTCTATTCCATTTTGTCTGAAATATGCAGAGTTAATAAATGTTTTTGAACCTGCCTTTACAAGACCGTTAACATCTGTTTGCCATTCTTGCCTAGTCAAGATTTCAACAAATTTAAAAGTTTGAGTATTTAACATATATACATGAGATGTATGACTTGGGTTTAGAAGAACGATAAAAATATTATCGTCAATTTTTGACACGTTATTTATAACTCCGTTAGAATCTAAAATAAACAAATCGAACAACTTATTCCAGGTATGTGCTGTATCTTTAGAACTCAACAAGCTAACATATACTGAATCATAATAGGCAGTGCTATCAATATATTTGCAACCTTTGTAATTTATAACCAATGTCAACAATTCTTCATTTTCAAAAGTATCCATAAATACCACATGAGCCGAGTCAAATAAAGTTCTGCGAGTTGCATTAACTTCATCATCAATATAATAAATAATTGAAAATTGATTTGCTTGCCATGAGGATTGATGCGCTAATAAAGTTTTGCCTTTATTCATACAAGTTTTAAATGGTTTGTTCATAAAATAACGAGGTAAACTATTATTTTTTAAAAGAACGGAATCACAGTAGTTCTTAGAGTAAGCAAAATTAATATAATTTTGAATATCTGTATAATAATGGGCAAATCCAAAATTTGTATCTAAAAAAAATGATTTGAAAAAATTCAATATATCTCCGAATCGTTCATTTTCGTATCTTTTATCGTAATTAGATTGCGGCAACCATGAAACACCTGCATCTGTTGTCTTAATGAACTTTACAAAAGGTGCAACAAATGCAATGTGATTCTTATCTAATATAAATTTTTCTCCATAATCGTTCTCTATCCAATAATGTGATTTTAATTGCCAAGTTACACCTGCATCATAAGACATATAAATCAACATGTTTTTTCCAATTGCAATTACAGTATCCTCCGATAAGAATTTTAACTCTTTAAATAACAATTTGGATATATATCTGTCATTTTCTTCTTTGTTTATTCTCTCCGATTTTTGTGTTTCCTCATTAATTTTAACAAATAACAATGAATCTCTTAAGCTATAAAGACCTGTTGTATATGTATAAATAGCAAAAACACTATTCCCATTTGAGTTGAAAGATGTTACTCTACCTGTGTTGAAAACTGATTTAGCTTTTGTGCCATCAAAAGAAAAAAGGTTAAAGCCCAACTTGAAATAAGTATTATTTCCTGTATTAAATAAATTCGTTGGCACAGGGCAATCAGTACAAATTCCGTAATCGGACATTTTAATAAATTTTGTTTTATCATTTAATAAATTGATTTGTGTCAGTTTACCTTTACCCGAACTATAAATAAGATTATCTCCTGTGAGAATAAAATCATAATAAGCAGAATCAACAGCTATATTATATTCTTTTATCTTTGTGAAATTTTGGTCAATAATAAAAATTTTGTTATTACTCATACAATACAGATTATTATTGTAGGGAATAATTTTGTGAAATTCAAATTCACCAAAATCGAACAACTGCCAGTTTAAGCCGTTATCGGTTGACTTGATTATATATTTTTTATTTAATAAACCAAAATAATCGAAACCAACATTTGTAATACTCTTGATATTAAATGAGTCCGGTAAACTGACACGCATCCAATTTTGACCTCCATCAACTGAGCGGGTTATTACACCGGCATCGCCATAGACAATAATGCTTGAGCCATTGTAAGCAGTTCCATTATAATTTGTATAAGCACGGTAATATTCGAAATTATCCAAAAACTCTTGTTCTGAAAAAACTCTTACCGTACATATAAGCAAGAAGCAAAAGGAGATAATCTTATTTTTCATTTTCTTTTCTCTCAGTATTCGCATGGTATAACAAAGCATTCAGTTGTCCAAAATTCATCCCAAGTTTTTCCTGCGGGTGGAACTTGGGGTTCTTCATCATCGCAACCTGGTGTACCTGTTATGTATTTATCGATTTTGTTACTAATTACCTCAGATGGAGATTGACTGTAATTTATACATTTTTCCCATTTGGTTACGCATTCAACCGAACCTTGACATTTAATTAAAAATAAACGATAAGCCGGATCTCCCAAAATCCTACTAATATTTCTGTTTTCATAGGATTTACAAACATAAGTATGAACTTCAAGATAATACTTAACTGAATCATCACAAGGAGGCCATTCAGGAGTACATGGTACAGTTCCATTAAGGGCAACAGTATTATGAACCCAATCCATAAATAAACCTTTATTTGGGATATAAGCTAAACAATTATTATTCGTTGAACCAATAGTGTCAATTTGAAAAACCAATGTTTTTAAATCATTGTTCCATTTACAACAATAATAAATAGTTACATCACATGTAAATTGAAATTCACCAACATGATAAGTATAAGTCGCCTGAATTGTACCTGATTGATAACCCTCAGGACAATCGGATATTGCTTTATTTGAAAATAAAGTAAAAAGTGAAAAAACTATGATAAATAAAATATAATTCTTTTTCATATCAATAACCTTTTGTATTTTAAATAATTATTAAAGTAAAAAACAGTCGAAGTTGTACTTCATGAATGGCAGTGCTTTAATAAGCAAAGATTGGCTGGCGAATTTCAGGTTCGTCAGCTTTTTTTTAAAGGTAACTTTAGCATATGTGCCTCCTTTCTTTTGTGATAAAAAAGTACTGAACACACAAATAA
>Ga0172370_10000149_pt1 | contig 97802 bp, 89 predicted proteins | sample LakKiv5m_FD_114538 | JGI IMG/M metagenome (GOLD analysis project Ga0172370, IMG submission 114538) | Freshwater microbial communities from Kabuno Bay, South-Kivu, Congo - kab_022012_11.5m | ecosystem: Environmental > Aquatic > Freshwater > Lake | place: Democratic Republic of the Congo...
CAACTGCTGACCTTTGGCTACGTTCAGAACGTTCCCTTTGTCCCCGAATATGAAAAGAAAATGTTGATGAACGAAGCCATGAGCGGCAACGCCGAATATTTTGCTCCCTTCTACGCCGACCTTGCCGCGCAGCGCTTTGCGCTGATTGTCACCGAGCCGATTCGCAAGCCCGTCAAAGACAGCGGTTTTCACTTTGGCGAAGAAAATAACGCCTGGGTTCAATGGGTTTCGCTGCCCATTCTTTGCTACTATCAAGAAGAAGATTGGATGAAAGAAACGGGCGTTCAGTTACTAACGCCCATTTCAAACCCTGCGCCCTGCGCCGACCTGCCCATTCAAGGACAATAACCATGAAATTAAATTACCTCTTTCTGCGCCTTGCGCGCCACTTTATGCCGGAAGGCTTGGCGCGCTTTCTGCTCAAACGCCGTTGGATTATCAAACCCGGAATCGAATCACGCGACCCCGCCGCCGCAGTGGAGCAATACAGCAGCGCTTTAACGGCGCGCGGTTTATCCATTGAGGGCAAGCGCCTGCTGCTGTTTGGCTATGGCGGACGTTTTGCCGTTGGCGCGGAACTGCTGCAACGCGGCGCGGCGCATGTGACTCTCTGCGACCATTTTGTCCTATTGGATTCTGAGCGCAACCGCGAACTGCTGCCCGCTTATGAAAAATTTTTGCAAGAGCAAAACGGAGAGGTCGCGCCCCGCCCCGAATTCATCACCTTGCTGCATGGCGACATTCGCGCCGCCGAGGTTCAGAAAAAAATACAAAAAGCCGATTACGTCCTCAGCTCCTCCGTCTTTGAACATTTGGAAGACGTGGATGGCATTACGCGCGCGTTGGCAAACCTGACCGCGCGCGGCGGCGCTCATTTGCATTTTGTAGATTTGCGCGACCACTACTTTCAATATCCGTTTGAGATGTTAAACTTCTCCGCTTTTGTTTGGAAGAATTTTCTCAACCCCACCAGCAACCTCAACCGTTTTCGCCTGCGCGACTATCAGCGCGTTTTTAACGCATACTTCCCCAAGACCGATTTCACCGTCTTAGAGCGCGACCTCGCCGCCTTTCGCGCCGCACGCATTCGCCCGGAATTTCTCAGCGGAGATGAATCTGCGGACGCGGTGACTCTCATTCAAATTTTCGCGCAGTCCTAAAACAGAAAGCCCATGCCGCAACGCATCCTCAAAAACGAAATTTTTTTACAAGCGCTGCTTGTCGTTCTTTTCCTTGTTGCGGCGCTGCCCGGCGTGGAATGGGGAACGCCCAACTTGTGGAATCCAGACGAGCTGGTCTGGCGCGCCGCTCAAGCCCTCAATGGCGAGATGGTCTTCGATCAAACCGAACCGGACTATAACTACCCTTCGCTGCCAAAATACGTCATGTACGGCGTGGGCAAAATGACCTACGCGCTGGGCTATTCCCGCGCCGACTTCATCATTGCGGCGCGTGGAGTCTCCGCCCTGTTGGGCGCGTTAGTCGCCGCGCTGGTCTATCGCTTAACGCGCTGGTCGGGCGGCGGCGCGCGCGCCGCCTTTCTCGCGGGCGTGTTTTACATCGCCAGCGGCGTATCCGCCGCCAACGCGCGCTTTGCCCACAACGATTTATATCTGCAATTTTTCGCTGTCCTCTGCGTTTACTTTTCCGTTCAATACAGCCAAACGCGCGCGCGCGGCTGGTTATATGTTTCTTTTATCGCTGCTGGTTTTGCCGCTTGTAGCAAATACACTGGCGCAAGTTTAATCCTTGCGCCGTTTGCGGCTTTTATCTTTTCAAATTGGGCGGAAGTTCGCCGCCGTTATTTTCTCGCATTTCAAACCGCCTTGCTTGGCGCGGCGCTTTTTTATGGCGGGTACGCGCTCGGCGCGCCGCGCGCCCTGCTTGCGCCCATAGATTACTTCTCGCGGGTCATTCCCGCCGCGCTAAATTTTTCTCGTTACGGGTTTAACTCCGCCGCGCCGCTTGGCGTATTCGGTCAATGGGCGGTGTTTCGCTCCGCGCTGGGAAGTTTCATCTACGGCTTATTTTTAATTGGATTTGTATGGAACGCTGCGCGTCTTTTCCTACGGGCGGGCGGGTTGCCGCCCATCGAAGAAAAACGCCGCAGGGCAAGTTGGGTTCTGCTCTTTACCCTCATCGTATTCGACCTGCCCTACCTTATTTCCATCAATTACATTCCGCGCCACTTTATTCCATTTACGCCTTTTATGGCGCTGCTTTCCGTCCTGTTTGTGGAAGATGTCTTCGCCGCGCTGCCGCGCCTGTCCTGGCGTTATGCCTTTGCCTTATTTTTGGCGGCGGGCGTTTTTTATTCCGCGCTGCGGCTGGCGAGCGTTGCCCTCCTGTTTCTACATGATGCGCGCATCCCCGCCAGCGCTTATATTGAATCCATTGCGGATAAAAATAAAATCATTGAATACACCCTCTACCCGCCCAATGTGGAGCGAAAAAAATTTAAGAAGGCGTACAACTACCCAATTTATTTTGTCAAATATCAAACAGATGTTGTCCCCAGCGGCGGACGTTATGAATACAACAGCGGCGAGGCGGGCTTACTTAAACGCGAGACGGATTATCTGGTGATAGATAGCCTGACTTACGCGCGTTTTGCCACGCCCTCGGTTTGCGCCACCAACCCGCTGGAATGTGACCTCTTCCAAAAATTACTGGCGGATGAGTCTTCCTCGTTTCGTCTTATTAAAACTTTTTCTTATTCGCTGCCGCCCTATTTGCCGAGCGTTTCTATTGCGGCGGTTAACCCGCAGATAAAAATTTATCAGCGCGTTAAATAAAAAAATAGCCCCGCTTCATTTGAAGGCAGGGCTGGTTTTGAGCGTCACGCGGTTAGAAAGGGTCGTTTTCGTCTTTGAATCTATCCAAGTCAAGGTCAAAGTCCAGCAGGTCTGAATTTCCGTTGAACATGTCGCTAAATTCCAAATTTTCCATCACGCCGCCCAGATATTCACGCATCTCCTCATCGTCTGTCGCGTCCAGCAGGTTGATGAGGTAGGTCTGCGCGTCCTCGCCTCCAATTTGAGAGAGCGACCACAGCGCGGCGTCTATCAAATCGGTTTCAGCTTCTTCATCCTCGATGATGTCCGTCAAAATGGAAAAAGTGTCTTGTAACTCTAATTCTCCGGCGGCTTGTACGGCGGCGCGGCGAATGAGCGGGTCTTCATCCAATAATTTAGAGACAACTTCGTCATGCCATAACTTCTCGTCTTGTGAATGGCGGATGGCGCGCAACGCGCTGGCGACCCATTCCGGGTCGTGGCGTCTTAACGCCGACTCGATGAAGGCGCGCGTTTCATTGTGAGAGGAATAGCCCAGCGCTTCCAGCGCGCGCCGGCAGAGGCGCGGGTTTTCATCCCGTTGAAGTGTGTTCATCAACAGGCGTTCTATTTTTTGCTTTAATGGCTCGCTTACGCTTTCTATCTCGCCGTAATAGACGTACATGCCCAGCAGAGGCATGGCTTCTATGCGCGGCTCAAGTTCTGGGTCATGCGCGGCAAGGTAGAGAATTTCCTCGCCGACGCGCTCATCTTCTTCCTCGCGCAGTAAACGCAAGGCGCGGGCGCGAACTTCGCTGTGCGGGTCGCGCAGCAGCGCTGTTCCAATGGCGGCGTAGGAGACCAGCGTATCTTCTTCGTATTTTTCCGCCAGCATATCCAGCAGTTGAATTTTGCGCGGCAGGGAAATGCGCTCCCACGTTTGCATAAAGAGTCGCAGGTCTGGCTCGCTTAAGTCGGAGTAGCGTTCCAGATGCGCTTTGGAGATTTTTTTCGTCTCGTCTTGCAGCGCGTCCAGAATGGTTTGAAAGTTGAGTTTTGCCATAGTTTTTTAGAAGGGGCTTTTTGCCGGATTGATGAAATCCATCAAATTGACGAAGAGCAGCAAGCCAATGAGCAGTAGCATTGCCACGCCGTTGATGAGATTCTCCCGCTCTGGCGGAATGCGGCGGCGGAAGAGAAGTTCTGGCAGGGTGAAGAGAATGCGTCCGCCGTCCAGCGCGGGGATGGGCAGCAGGTTCATCACCCCCAGCGAGACGCTCAACATGCCAATTAAACTCAACGTGTAGTTGGTGACGGGCGGGACGGGCGCTTGGGTGGATGCGGCTGCGGCGGCTTGTTGTCGGCTGGTCACGTCTTCTTCCACCGCGCCGTTGAACATATCCAACATGCCTTTAAAGCCGACCACGCGCGCTTCTTCCGGCGCAATCACTCCTTGAATTAATCCAACGGGAATATAGACAATCATCACAGCGTTCAGCGCGGTAATGGTTGCGCCGCCGCCGAAAATTTCTAACGCGGTGGCGGGGCGGGTGGGGGAGGTTAGCCCAATGCCGAGCGCGCCTTTTGCGTTGCCGTCCGCGTCCGTTTCTTTTGTGCGGCTGGAAAGCGGCGTTGCTACGAGGTTAATTTTTTCTCCGTTTCGTTCCAGCGTAAGGGTCAGGGGCGTATCCCATTTATCTTTGATGAACAGCACCGCCGTTGTGGGCGAGTCTATGCTTTCGCCGTTGATGGCGAGCAAGCGGTCGCCTTCTTGAATTCCCGCTTGCGCGGCGGGCGAGTTTTCTTCCACTTTTGTAATATTGACCATGCCGGGGATGGGCATTCCTTCCAACGCTATCAGCAAAGAAAATACGATGATGGCGGTTAGCAGGTTCATCAATGGACCGGCGAACAAAACGACCAGCCGTTTCCACGGGGTTGCGGAAGCCAGCCCGCCCGGAACGTTGGGGTCGTTTTCGCCTTTGGGGCGCACAAAGCCGCCCAGCGGCAGCGCGTGAACGGTAAATTCTGTTCCCTGCCAAGTGAACAAGGTGAATAATTTTTTGGAAGGCAAGCCAAAGCCAAACTCTTCCACTTCAATTCCCGCCCAACGCGCCGCAATGAAATGTCCAAATTCGTGGACAAAAATCATTCCGCCGAGGGCGAAGAAAAAGATGATAAACGAAACAAGAGGAGAAGCCATAATCATCCTAACTGTGGGTATATCTTCAAAGATTTAAGCGACACGAGCGCATTATATCTGTAAACGAACGCGCCAATATGATACATGGATGAGACGCGCCGTCCATTTTTTACCGCAGAGAAACGCATTCCGCTATTATTTTTTGAGGACGAAAATTTGCGCTATTCCACCAACTGCGCCGCGCCGCCTGCGCCCGCCCGTAGCACGTCGCTCACGCCGGGCAGTTCGCGCAATTTTGATTCTACTTGCGCGGCGTATTCGCTCAGACAAAGGACGTGGACGTTTGCGCCCGCGTCCACCGTATAAGCGGCGGGGAGTCCCAGCCCGCGCCATTCGCGGACGGCGTGAAAAATCCCCAGCGTGGCGGGCTGCCAGTACATTAGCGGCGGGCGCGAGGTCATCATCACCGCGTGCATGATGTCTGAATCATGTTCGATGATTTCGGCAAACGCCTCAAAATCTTTTTGCAAAATGGCGCGGCGGCAAATTTCCAAACGGCGCGGCGCATCCGCCACCCGGGCAGTTTGCAACGGGCTGGTATTCGCCAGCGCATGACCTTCCGTAGAGCCGATTTTTTTATGCGCGGCGCTGACGATAGCCACGCAATCGGTCAAATTCCAATGTTCTGGCGGGGCGATGGAAAACGCAAACGAATCTTCGCTGCGCTCTGCGGGCTGCCATTCTACAAACCCCGCCGGAATAGACCGCGCCGCAGAACCAGAGCCGCGCCGCGCCAAAATGGAGAGCTCGCGCTCGTTGAGGGTTAAACCGGCGGCGCAACTCGCCGCCAAGGCTAACGCCGCAAACGCCGCCGCCGAAGAGGCAATGCCCGCGCCGGCGGGGAAGTTGTTTTCGCTGGTCACTTTTGCCCGTTCTGTGATGTTTGCCATGCCGCGCACTATATCCAGAATGTCCGAGACGCGCTCTACTCCCTTGCCGATAACTTCGCGGCGGTTGATGGTCAGAGAATCAAATTCAGCGGCGTGAAAGGTCACGTTTGTGCGCGCATACAGCCCGTCTAAATTCATGGAGATAGACCCATTAGAAGGAAGACGTAACGCGCTGTTGCTATTCCCCCAATATTTAATTGCGGCAATATTAGAAAAGGCTTGAGCGGTGGCGGTGTTCATGTTCAAAGTTTATCATGATGTATAATCCAAACGCTATGGCTCTTAATGAAGAAAAACTTCTGGTTCGTTTGCTGGCGGCGACCCGCAGCCTCAGCGCAATGGTGGATTTGGAAGCCTACCTGCAATCTGTGCTGTCCGCCGCCATTGAACTGACTCAAAGCGAAACCGCCTCTTTACTGGAATACGATGAAGCCAAACGCGAATTTCACTTTAAGTTTATTCCGTGGTTGCACCGCGAATCGATTAAAAATGCCGCTGTGCCGCTGCAAGGCAGCGTTGCCGGACAGGTATTTTTGCGCGGCAAGCCTCTTGCCGTAGAGAACGCGCAAGACTCGCCGCAGCATTATGGAAAAATAGATATGCTGGCGGATTTTCAGACTCGTTCCATTTTGGGCGTGCCGCTCGTCTTACACGGCAGACCCATTGGCGTATTTGAAGCGTTCAATAAAAAGTCGCCTTACAATAAAGAAGATATTCTCATTTTAGAGACGCTCGCCTCGCTGGCGGCTACCGCCATTCAAAATGACCAACTCGAAAAGCAGATTCGTCTTTCGCAAAGCGAAACGCGCAATTTGGAAAAACTAAAAAATGAATTTGTGGTGATCACCTCGCACGAACTTCGCACCCCGCTAGGGCTAATCCTTGGACATTCCACTTTTTTGCGTGAGACAGTCGGCGCTGAATACCACGAACAAGTGGACACCATCATCCGCAACGCGGCGCGGTTAAAAGAAATCATTGAGAGCCTCTCCAATATAGATAACCAGCAAAGCGGCAACGCCACTTTGCGCCTGAACCGCGTTTCTTTGGCGCGGATTATTGAAGATACTGCCGCTTCCTTCCTTGACATGGCGCGGCAAAACGGCATCAACCTGCAAGTGGAAAAACCCGCCGGGCAGGATTTGTTTGTCGCGGCGGATGGAAACAAAGTCGCCATTGCGCTCAGCAACATCGTCAAAAACGCGCTGGCTTTTAGCAACGAAGGCGGGCGCGTGGTCATTCGCGCAACCACGCAAGCCGACTCCACCTTCGTCAGCGTGGAAGATAACGGCGTGGGCATTCCCGCCAAAGACCTGCCGCGTGTCTTTGACCGCTTCTATCAAGTTGAATCTCACCTCACGCGCAAGCATGGCGGCATGGGTTTGGGGCTTTCTGTCGCCAAGGCGATGATAGAAATGCACAACGGAAAAATTTGGATAGAAAGCAAAGAAGGCGCGGGCGCAAAAGTATGCTTTACCTTGCCCGCGCTGACCATTCCCCCCCAGCCTTTAGCCGCGCCCTTCTCCAAATAAATTCATGCCGTCCCTCAACCTTCAATTCGACTTAATTCGTCAATCCCCCACCGTTTCACTCGCCGATAAAGTTCTCGCGCTTAAAGCCGCCGGACAAGCCATCATCGGCTTGCAAGTGGGCGACCCGGATTTCGGCACGCACCCCGCCGTTGCCGCCGCCGCCTTTCAATCCATGCAAGCCGGGCAGACGCATTACGCCGCTTCCGTTGGAATGCCCGAACTGCGCCAAGCCATTGCCCATAAATTACAACGTGACGAAGGCGTAGCCTACGACCCGCAAACGGAAATTCTAGTGACGCATGGCGGCATTCATGCGTATTACGCCGCGCTGCAAGCCGTCCTCAACCCGGGCGATGAAGTCCTTATTCCCGACCCGTCTTGGGCAACGCACGCCAACATGGCGACCCTGCTACGCGCCGCTACGCGGCGCGTTCCCGCGCCCGCCGAACAGGGCTTTATCCCCGACATCGAATCATGGCGCAAGGCATGGACTCCGCGCGCGCGCGCCCTTGTGCTAAATTATCCTGCCAACCCAACCGGCGCGTACCCAACCCGCCGCTATCTACAACAACTGCAAGACTTTGCCGCCGAACATCAGTTATGGGTCATCAGTGATGAAGTGTACGGCAGCCTGTACTACGATGAAAAACCAACTTCCGCCGCCGCGTTGAACGGCGCAAAAGAACGAACCTTGTTGGTGAACAGCCTCTCCAAGTCTTACGCCATGACGGGTTGGCGCGTGGGCTTTTTAGCCGCGCCCGCCGCCGTCATTCAAAACGCCTTAAAAGCCAGTCAAAATTCCATTACCTGCGTGGCTCCCTTCGTGCAACAAGCCGCAGCCTTTGCCCTCACCGACCCCGCCATTCAACAATTCACCGCGCAGATGCGCGCCGCCTACCGCCGCCGCCGAGATTTGGTCTTGCGCTTATCGCAAGAATTGAATTGCAAAAAAATAAAAGTTCTGCCGCCGCAAGGCGCGTTTTATTTCTTTTTGGATTTTCGCGCGTTGAACTTAACTTCGGCGGAAATTTGCGAGCGGCTTTTGGAAGAAGCGCGTGTCGCGCTCGTCCCCGGTTCGGCATTTGGCGCGCATGGCGAGGGCTTTGCCCGCCTCTGCATTGCCGCCGCAGACGAAGACGTGGAAGCGGGCTTTCGCAAAATAGTTGCATGGGCGGAAAGGCAAGGGAACTAAAATGAAAATTGCGTTTCAAGGCGAAGCGGGCGCATACAGCGAGCAAGCCGTCTTTGAATATTTTGGCGCGGCGCAAACCCAGCCCTGCGAATCGTTTGACGCGGCGTTTGATTCTGTCGTCCGAGGGAACAGCGATGCGGCATTAATCCCCATTGAAAATTCGCTGGCGGGCAGCATTCACCAAAATTATGATTTGCTCTTGCGTCATCATCTCCACATTGTTGGCGAATATTTTTTGCGCGTGCGGCATTGCCTCATTGCTCTGCCAGAAGTAAAGCAGAGCGAAATTACCAAAGCCATCAGCCACCCGCAGGCGTTGGGGCAATGCGCGGCATATTTGCGCGCGCGCGGCATTCAAGCGGAAGCCGCGTATGATACGGCGGGCAGCGTGAAGATGTTAAGGAAACTCGGCGCGCGGCACGTTGCGGCAATTGCCTCTAAGCGCGCGGCGGAACTGTATCAGATGCAAATTTTAGAAGAGGGCATTGAAGACAACCCCGAAAATTACACCCGCTTTTTGGCGGTGCAACCGCAGGCGGTTTTGCCGCAGGGCAACGCAAAAACATCCATTGTGTTCACGTTGAAGAATCAACCCGGCGCGCTTTTCAAAGCCTTGAGCGTTTTTGCGCTGCGCGATATAGACCTGACCAAAATTGAATCGCGCCCGCTGCAAGGGCAGCCCTGGGAATATTTGTTTTACATTGATTTTCTCGGCAGCGCGGCGGATGACGCATCCAAGCGCGCGCTGGAACATTTATCCGAATACGCGCCCATGTTGCGCGTCTTGGGTTCGTACCCGCGTTTTATGTGAGGTTTACTTTGTCCAAACTCGCCACCCTTGTTTTAGAAGACGGAACGACTCTGCAAGGCGCAGCCTTTGGCGCGCAAGCCGACTCCGTTTTTGAACTGGTCTTCAATACCAGCATGAGCGGCTATCAAGAAATTCTCAGCGACCCTTCCTATCGCGGGCAGGGCGTTTTATTTACCGCCGCGCATATTGGCAATGTGGGCATTAATTTGGAAGACGATGAATCCGCCGCGCCGCAAATTTCTGCGGCGGTCATTCGCTCGCTCAGTCCGGCTTTTTCCAACTGGCGGGCTGACCTCTCCCTTTCCGATTGGCTGTCAAAGCATGGCGTTCCCGCCATTAGCGGCGTGGACACGCGCTGGCTGACTCGCAAACTGCGCGATGGCGGCTCGCAAAAAGCCGCGCTCTCCACTTGCGGAACGCCCGCCGAGGCGCTGCTCCGCATGGCGCGAGATTGGGCGGGGTTGGATGGGTGCGATATGGTCAAAGAAGCCACCTGCGCCGAGCCTTATCATTGGACGGACGATTCAGGCGCAAAGTGGGTGCAAAAAAAACAGAAACAGAATGAAGATTCTGCCTTTCATGTAGTCGCTTACGACTTTGGCATAAAAGAAAATATTCTGCGGCATCTTTCCTCTTATGGCGCAACCGTGACGGTTGTGCCTGCCGATACTCCCGCCGAGCAAGCGCTGGCGCTTAAACCGAATGGCGTTTTTTTATCCAATGGTCCCGGCGACCCCGCCGGATTGCCCTACGCGGTGGAAGCAGTTGGCAAATTAATTCAAAGCGGAACGCCGGTCTTTGGAATTTGTCTTGGGCATCAACTGATTGGGCGCGCGTTGGGCGCACAAACGCAGCGCCTCAAATTTGGACATCATAGCGGCAATCATCCCGTTCAACATTTGCAAACGGGCAAGGTTCTCATCACCGCGCAGAATCACAACTACTGCGTGGCGACAGGCGACTTGAACGAAGATGAAGTGGAAATTACCCACAAGAGTTTGAACGATGACTCGTTGGAAGGGCTGCGGATGAAGAATCAACCCGTGTTCAGCGTTCAATTTCACCCGGAGGCTGCGCCCGGTCCGCATGACGCGCATGGTATTTTTGGAGAGTTCTTTCAAATGATGAAGAATAAAAAATAAAAAGAAGGCTGTATCGTGGCGCATTCTATGGATATTCACACCATTCTCGTTCCCGGCTCCGGCGCAATTGTCATTGGACAAGCCGCCGAGTTTGACTACTCTGGCGCGCAAGCTGTGAAAGCGCTCAAAGCCAAAGGCTACCGCGTGGTCTTGGTTAACTCTAACCCGGCAACGATTATGACCGACCCCGACCTAGCAGATGCAACTTACATTGAGCCGCTCACTGCCGAAGCGCTAGAAGCCATCATCGCGCAAGAAAAACCGGACGCCATGCTTCCCACCGTTGGCGGACAAACCGCCCTAAACCTTGCGCTGGCTCTCAGCGAAAACGGCGTATTGGAAAAATACGGCGTACAACTCATCGGGGCGAATCTCTCCGCCATTCAGGCGGCGGAAGACCGTCTGCTTTTCCGCGAGACCATGCTCAAACATGATATTCCCATTCCGCATGGCGGCGCGGCGTATTCCGTTCAAGAAGCCGAAGAACTCTCAAAGCAAACCGGCTACCCGCTGTTGGTGCGCGCATCTTTTGCGATGGGCGGAACGGGCGCGGCATGGGTGCATGAACCCGCGCAACTGGCGCAGGCGGTTCAAAACGCCATCGCAGAATCGCCCATTCAACAGGCATGGTTGGAAGAATCCATTTTAGGGTGGAAAGAATATGAACTGGAAGTCATGCGCGACAAAGCCGATAACTTTGTAGTGGTCTGCTCCATTGAAAACCTAGACCCCATGGGCGTGCATACCGGCGATAGCATTACCGTAGCGCCCGCGCAAACGCTCACCGACCGCGAATATCAAATTCTGCGCGACTTGGCGCGCCGCGTGCTTTCCGCCGTTGGCGTGGAAACGGGCGGCTCAAACGTTCAATTTGGAGTCAACCCAAATAACGGGCGCGTGGTGGTCATAGAGATGAACCCGCGCGTTAGTCGCTCTTCCGCCTTGGCGTCCAAAGCCACCGGCTTTCCCATTGCCAAACTCGCCGCGCTGGTCGCTGTGGGTCATACGCTGGATGAAATTACCAACGATGTGACTCAACAAACCAAAGCCGCATTTGAACCCGCGCTCGATTACGTCGTGGTCAAAATTCCGCGCTGGGCGTTTGAAAAATTTCCCGGCGTAGATTCTGCGCTGGGCCCGCAGATGAAATCTGTTGGCGAGGTAATGGCGTTGGGGCGAACTTTTCCCGCTGCGTTGAACAAGGCGATTCAATCTTTGGAAATTGGCGTGGATGCGCCGGACGGTTCAGGAGCGACCCGCGAGATTCCCGCCGAACCCGAAACCTTCTCCACCCTCAGCCTTCCCGCCGCAGATAGACTCTTCCGCGTCTATCGCGCCATTCGGCAGGGCATGGCATTGGAGGACATTTCCAAAGCCAGCGGATATGACGCATGGTTTTTGGCGCAGATGAAAGAAATGCAAGCCGTAGAGGACAAAATCAAAAACGCGCCATACGGAATGCCCAAGGCGGAATTAAGCGCCTTGCTGTTTGAGGCAAAGCAAATGGGCTTTGCCGACTCGCACATTGCCCGCCTTTTGCCCGCGACCTTTAACGTTGAACCCTCCGCCTTTCGCGCTTTCCGTAAACAACTTGGCGTTTTGCCCACCTTTCAACGGGTGGATACTTGCGCGGCGGAGTTTGAATCGCAGACTCCTTATCTTTACAGCGCCTATGAAATGGAGGACGAAGCGCGCCCAACTGACAAGCAGAAAATTTTAATTTTGGGCGGCGGACCGAACCGCATTGGGCAAGGCATAGAGTTTGATTACTGCTGTTGTCAAGCCGCCTTTGCTTTATCGAAGATGGGCTATGAAACCATCATGTATAACTGCAACCCGGAAACCGTCTCCACCGATTATGACACCGCCGACCGTTTGTATTTTGAGCCGCTGACCTTGGAGCATGTTCTCAATGTGATAGATTGCGAGCGCCCGCTGGGCGTGATTGTGCAATTCGGCGGGCAGACGCCGCTCAACTTGGCGGCGGGGCTAAAAGCCGCCGGGGTGAAAATTCTCGGCACGCAGCCAGAGGCGATTCAACTCTCCGAAGACCGCGAGGAATTTGCCCAGTTCCTCCAAAAAGCGGATATTCCTCAGCCCGAAAATGGAATTGCTCGTTCGTTAGAAGAGGCGCGTCAAGTGGCGCGGCAAATTGGCTACCCTGTCTTGGTGCGTCCTTCGTTTGTATTGGGCGGGCGCGCTATGGCGCTGGTGGAAGGCGAAGAACATTTGGCGGGGTTTATTGAGAAGGCAATTGAAGCCGCGCCCAATCAGCCCATTTTGATTGACAAGTTTATGGAAGACGCTTTTGAAATTGACGTGGACGCGCTTTGCGATGGCGAGCGCGTGGTCATTGGCGCAATTATGGAACATATTGAAGAGGCTGGCACGCACTCCGGAGATGCGGCTTGCGTGCTGCCGCCTTACAAGGTCAGCGCCTATCATCTTGAAATTATGCGCGAGTACACCGCGCAGCTCGGTTTGGCGTTGGGCGCGCGCGGGTTGATGAATGTTCAATTTGCGTTGAAGGATGAAGTGGTTTGCGTGCTGGAAGTAAACCCGCGCGCCTCGCGCACTGTGCCTTACGCCAGCAAAGCCACCGGCTTAAATTTGGCGTATGTCGCCGCGCAGGTGATGGCAGGCAAAACCCTGCAAGAACTTGGCGTGACGGAAGAGCCGCGCGTGGACGGTTTTTTTGTGAAAGAAGCTGTCTTCCCCTTCAAAAAATTACCCGGCGCCAGCGTTTTGCTCGGACCGGAAATGCGCTCCACTGGCGAGGTGATGGGACACGCCGCGCATTTTGGTCATGCGTTTGCAAAATCGCAAATGGCGGCGGGCGCGCCGCTGCCGCAAAGCGGCGCGGCGCTGCTCAGCGTGAATGATTATGATAAAAGCGCCGCGCTTAAACTGGCGCGAGATTTACAGCGCATGGGCTTTACGCTCTACGCCACGCCCGGCACGGCGGCGTTTTTTCACAAGGCGGGGATGCCGGTGCAAGAGGTTAATAAATTTGCCGATGGCTCGCCGCACACCGTAGATTTGATTCGCGGCGGGCAGGTTCAACTGGTGGTTAATACGCCGCTCGGTCCGCACGCGCATAGCGATGGCGCGGAAATTCGCGCGGCGGCAATTGCCATGAACGTGCCGTTGCTCACTACGCTTTCTGCGGCGATGGCGGCGGTGGCGGCAATTCAGGCGCTGCGAAAAAAGGAATTAAGTTATCGCAGTTTGCAAAGTCATTTTGCGCGCAAGCGCTAAGCCGCTTATTTTGGAATCTCCGTCATGTCATACGGCGTAACTTGATAGACGTAATAATTGAGCCAATTGGCGTATAACAAGTTGGCATGTCCGCGCCAGCGCACCACCGGCGTTTGGCGCGGATTGTCCTGCGGGTAGTAATTGTTGGGGACGTGAATTTGCAGCCCTTTGTTAATGTCGCGGTCATATTCGCTTTTTAAGGTGAGCGGGTCATATTCAGAATGTCCGGTGATGAAGAGATTCCGCCCGTCTTTTGACCCGACAATATACACGCCCGCTTCCTCCGACTCGGCGAGGATGTTCAACGTGGGAATTTTTTCCACGTCCTCGCGGCGGATTTCGGTATGGCGCGAGTGCGGCGCGTAAAATACATCGTCAAAGCCGCGCAGCAGCGGCTCGGTTCTGGAAAGGACGCGATGTTCAAACACGCCAAACATCTTGCGCGGTAAATTGTATTTTGGAATTCCATATTTATGATAGAGCGCGGCTTGCGCGCCCCAACAAATATAGAACGTGGATTCAACGTGAGTCTCCGCCCAATCAAAAATTTGGGTGAGCTCGTTCCAGTAATCTACTTCTTCAAAGGGGAGGTGTTCAATGGGCGCGCCGGTGATAATGAGCCCGTCAAACTTTTCCGCTTTAATGTTTTCAAACGTAACGTAGTGTTGTAGTAAATGCTCCGCGTCCGTGTTTTTCGATTCGTGCGTGGCGGTGTGCAGCAGGGTAATTTCCACTTGCAGCGCAGAGTTGGAAAGCAGCCGCAGTAATTGCGTCTCGGTGGCGACTTTGGTCGGCATGAGATTCAAAATCGCCACGCGCAACGGGCGAATATCTTGATGCGCGGCGCGATATTCATCCATCACAAAGATGTTCTCGTATTCGAGAATTTCGCGCGCGGGTAGGGTGGGGGGAATTTTTACAGGCATGGCTAAAATGATGAATTTTGAATTCAGAATTATGAAAAGAATTCATATTTCATAATTCTGAATTCATGTTTTACGAAAGCGCTTGCTCTAAATCCCAAAGAATATCGTCAATCTCTTCAAGACCAATGGAAAGGCGCACAAAGTCCGGGCTGACTCCCGCGCTAATTTGCTGCTCTTCGGTCAGTTGGCTGTGCGTAGTGGAGCCGGGATGAATGGCAAGGCTGCGCGAGTCGCCCACGTTGGCGACATGGCTAAACAGTTGCAGGCTCTCAATAAATTTTCTGCCCGCTTCCAAACCGCCTTTTACGCCAAAGCCCATCATTGCGCCTACGCCCTTTGGAAAATATTTTTTGGCGCGTTCATAGTCCGGGTGACTCTTCAAGCCCGGATACTTCACCCAATTCACTTTGGGGTGTTTCTCCAAAAATTCCGCAACGGCTTGCGCGTTCTGCGTGTGGCGTTCCATTCGCAGGTTGAGCGTTTCCACGCCGAGCAAAGTCTGCCATGAGTTGAACGGCGACTGGCAAGCGCCAATATCGCGCAGAACGTGAACGCGCGCCTTAATCGCAAACGGCGGCAGCCCCGCGCCTGTCAGCGAAGAATAAACAAGCCCGTGATAAGACGGGTCGGGCGTGTTGAAATTTTCAAACTTATTGCTCGTCCAATCAAAATTTCCTCCATCCACAATGATGCCGCCGATGGACGTTCCATTGCCTGTGATGAATTTGGTGGTGGAATGCGTGACGATATTTGCGCCCCATTCCAACGGGCGGAACAGGTACGGCGTGGCGAAGGTGTTATCTATCATCAAGACGAGTCCGCGCTGCTTCGCTATCGCGGCGACTTCCTCAAATGGAAAGACGGAAATATCTGGGTTGCCGAGCGTCTCGCCGTAGATGATTTTCGTGTTGGGTTGAATCGCCGCCTCAAAATTCTGCGGGTTGGATGGGTCCACAAAGGTGACTTGAATCCCTAGCTTGGGCAGCGTGTACTTAAATTGGCTGTACGTTCCGCCGTACAAACGCGAGGAAGAGACAATATGGTCTCCGGCGTTGAGCAGCGTAAAAATTGCCTGCGCCTGCGCCGCATGACCAGAGCTCGCCGCCAGCGCCGCCACGCCGCCTTCCAGCGAAGCGATGCGTTGTTCCAACACATCGGTGGTGGGGTTCATCAGCCGCGTGTAAATATTCCCCAATTCTTTCAACGCGAATAAATTCGCGGCATGTTCCGTGCTTTTGAATTGATAACTGGTCGTTTGATAGAGCGGCACGGCGCGGCTGCCTGTGGTAGGGTCGGGCGAATATCCCGCGTGCAGTTGGCGGGTGGCAAAACCTAACTTGCGTTCTTGTTTTGTGGACATTTTGAATCTCTCCTTGAATGATGATGTACCCGCCCTTCAGAAGAGATTAAAAAATAAACCTCTTCTGAAAGTACAAGAAGAGGCATACGTCTATACCGTCCTCTCATCTTCCAGATATGAATGACGCGCGTCATTCTTATTTGTCGGATTTGGCACCATGACTATCGTCTGGTTGCCGAGACTTCAAAGGGCCGTTCCCTCAGTCTCTCTGGATAAGAGCGAGTATTTAATTGCGCGGTTTATATCATAATTGGACAAAATGCGTCAAGGTTTTTGTTGAGTTCAAAGTTTTTGTTTTGAAATAAAAAAGGAGTGTCTCATTAAGTGGTCTTGTCAAAAAATTTAACCACAGAGACCACGGAGCGCGCGGAGAAAACCGCTAGAAAATCTCTGTGCGCTCCGTTGGTAAAGGGTCTTCCTATCCCATCTTTTTAGCCGCTCCTATAAAAAACGCTTGACGCGCTTTCATCCTCACAGTAAAATGCACTTCCTTGCGGGAGTCGCCAAGTGGTAAGGCATCAGCCTTCCAAGCTGATATTCGTGGGTTCGAATCCCATCTCCCGCTCTGGCATAGTGACCAGTAATCCATTTCCAGTAATCCGTTCTGGCAGATGCTTACTGGTCACATTACTACAACGGACCCGTGGCGCAGCGGTTAGCGCAGGCGACTCATAATCGCTTGGTCGTAGGTTCGAATCCTACCGGGTCCACTTTTGGGGTACATTTTTTCGCATCTCTTTCCAAAAAATTTAACCGCAGAGACCACAGAATAGACTTCTTGCATAAGTAAAAACGCATTTTGAATTGCAGAGGCGCAGAGCTCGCTGAGTTTAAGAATTTCTCTGTGGACTCTGTGCGCTCCGTGGTAAACATTCAGATTTTTTAGCAACTTCCTATTCAGATTTAGGAAATTTTGCCATGCGCGTTAAATTAGAAAAGATGGGGAACGCGCCTGTGTCAATGGCGCTATCATTGCCAAGAACAAGGAGAATTCTTATGCCCCATCTTTTTGAGCCGCTTACCGTCAAAGACATCACCTTACGCAATCGCATTGGCGTTTCGCCCATGTGCATGTACAGTTACGCCGATGGATTTTCTAACGATTGGCAGGTTACGCATTTGGGCGCGCGCGCCGTTGGCGGCGCGGGCTTGGTCATTGCGGAAGCTACCGCCGTACATCCGCTGGGGCGCATTACGCCATACGATGCCGGTCTTTGGTCAGACGCGCACATTGAACCCTTGCAGCGCGTGACTCGCGTCATCAAAGAGAATGGAGCCATTGCGGGTATTCAACTTGCCCACGCCGGAAGAAAGGCTGGCGCAAGGCGTCCGTGGTATGTTGGCAAACCGCGCCAAGCGGATGAACTGCCCGGCTGGCAGGGCGTTGCGCCGAGTCCGCTCGCCTTTAATGATGATTACGCCGTCCCACATGAATTGAGCGTGGAAGAGATTCATCAAATTCAAGATTCGTTCCGCGCGGCGGCGGCTCGCGCTCTGGCTGCCGGTTTTGAATGGCTTGAAATTCACGCCGCGCACGGCTACCTGCTGCACAGTTTTTATTCCCCGCTGACCAATCAACGCCGCGATGAATACGGCGGCAGTTTTGAAAACCGCATTCGCTTTTTGTTGGAGACGACTCGCGCCGTCCGTCAGGCATGGAGCGAACGCCTGCCCTTGACAGTGCGTATCTCCGGCGCAGATTGGGTAGAAGGCGGTTGGGGCGTGGAAGATTCCGTTCAATTAGCGCTGCGGTTGAAAGAGGAAGGCGTAGATTTAATAGATTGCTCGTCTGCGGGCGCTGTCGCGCAGGCTGTTGTGCCTGTTGGCGCGGGCTACCAAGTTCCAATCTCCGAAGCGGTGCGGCGTGGCGCAAATATCCTCACCGCAGCAGTGGGCTTAATCACCGCGCCGCAACAAGCGGATGAAATCATTCGCAACGGGCGCGCCGATTTGGTTTTGCTGGGGCGCGAAATGTTGCGCGACCCGTTCTGGGCGCTCCATGCCGCCCAAACGCTTAAGCAGCCCGCGCCCGTTCCCGTTCAATATTTGCGCGCGTTCTAAAATTAACAATGGAGGTTCTATGTCAAACTATGATGTGATTGTGATAGGCTCAGGCGCGGGTGGGCTGACCGCCGCTGTGGCGCTGGCGCAGGCTGGCAAAAAAGTTCTGGTCTTGGAACAGCACGACCGCCCCGGCGGCTGGACGCATTCCTTCACCTTGCAAGGCTATCGTTTTAGCCCGGGCGTCCATTACATTGGCTCGCTGGGCGAGGGCGGAAGCTTGCGCCGCATTTATGACGGGCTGGGCGTCTCGCAAGATTTAGCCTTTGTGGAATTAAACCCGGACGGCTACGACCATATCTTTGTCGGCGCAACCCGCGTGGATTTTCCAAAGGGCAAGCAGAATCTTATCGAACGATTAAAGGGGCAGTTTCCCAAAGAATCCAGCGGAATTGATTCCTATTTCAAAGATTTAACCGCCATGATGGACGGACTCGCAAACTTGGGCAACGCGGGCAACCCGCTCCAAGCCGCCGCCGGAGCGGGCAATGTCCTTAAGTGGATGCGCGCCAGCGGCGCAGACTTTATCAACGCGCATATTAGCGACCCCGTCTTGCGCGGCGTGTTGGCGGGGCAGTCCGGCGACCACGGGCTGCCGCCTTCGCAGGTTTCCGCTTTTGTTCACGCGGGCATTACTCATCACTATTTGGATGGCGGATATTATCCATTGGGCGGCGCGTTCACCATCCCCAGAGCCTTTGTGCGCGCGTTAAAGAGAGCCGGAGGCGAGATTCGACTCGGCGCGCGCGTGGCGCAGATTCTCTTAGAGGGGAAGAAAATTCTCGGCGTGAGACTCTCCTCAGGCGAAGAGATTCGCGCCAGCGTTATTGTCTCTAACGCAGACCCGCAAGTCACGTTTGGAAAACTCATTGGGCGCGAACATCTATCTCCTAAATTGAAACGCAAGGTGGATACGGTTAAATATTCCACCTCTTGTTTGAGTTTATTCTTCGCCACCGATATGGACTTGCGGCGCGAGGGCGGCTTGGATTCTGGCAATATGTGGTATTACGACCACGCCGACGTGGACAAGATTTACACGGACGGCTTGACCGACTCGGTGTTGAGGAACGAAACGCCGCCCGGCATGTTTTTGACGACCACCACATTGAAAGACCCGTCTAAAAAACACAGCGGGCAACACACCTGCGAGGCGTTTGCTTTTGTGGGGTATTCCGCTTTTGAAGCGTGGGCGCAGACGCAGTACGGCGCGCGCCCCGCCGATTATGAGGCGATGAAAGAAGACCTTGCTTGGCGCATGGTGCGCGGCTTGGAGAAACGCATCCCCGGTTTAAGCAAGCGCATTACTTTTTATAGTTTAGGCACGCCGCTGACCAACGAGCATTATCTCAACGCCACACGCGGAAATTTATACGGCATTGATAAGTCGCCTTCGCAAGTGGGACCCTTCGGCTTTTCTGCGCGGACGGAATTTGACGGGCTATATTTATGCGGCGCAAGCACGTTGAGTCATGGCGTGGCGGGCGTAACCGCCTCTGGCATGGACGCGGCGAAGAATATCCTTCACTGCCGCGCGCGCGATATTTTGACGCAACGCGGCTCCGCTCCGCTGTTTTTGCCATCGGAAGATACCCGCGCCTGGCCCGAATATTTGAGAAAGAAAATTGAACACGGCGAAGCGGCGCGGGAAGAAGACGAAAGAGAAATATAAGTTACTCCAATGCCTTTTTGGATATGAAATTTTGCGCCAAATGAAAGGGTGATGTTTGTATCTCTCCTTTCGTGACGTTTAGCGCTATTCCCATTTTGCCGAAACGGACATAATCAAAGCGGCAGATATTTAGCCTAATCTTGTCAAACTTCTCACATAAAAAAGACTGCGCTCATTTTTTGCGTTGATAGTTAGAAAGTTGGCGCGGTTCAAAAATAAAAAAGGAGATTCAATGGCTGCAAAAGGTTGGATCGAAGTAAGCGACAATTACTGTAAAGGTTGCGAACTTTGCGTTAGCGCATGTCCGCAAAGCGTAATGGAATTGAATATGTCTCACCTGACTCCCAAGGGCTACCACCCCGCGCATACGTTCAAAGACGGCTGCACGGGGTGCGCTATTTGCGCGCTGGTTTGCCCAGACGCGGCAATTACCGTCTTTCGTGAAGTGACAAAAAACGCGCCCGTTGCGGCGTAAGGAAGGTTTCTGATGACCAAAGAATTATGGAAGGGCAACGAAGCCATCGCCGAAGCCGCCGTCCGCGCCGGTTTGGAAGCCTACTTTGGCTACCCCATCACTCCGCAGACCGAAGTATTGGAATACCTCTCGCGGCGTATGCCCGAATTGGGTCGCGTTTTTCTACAAGCCGAATCTGAACTTGGCGCTATCAACATGGTCTATGGCGCGGCGTGTACGGGCGTGCGTGTTATGTCCTCTTCCTCCTCTCCCGGCGTAAGTTTGATGATGGAAGGAATCTCCTACATTGCGGGAACAGAAGTCCCCGCGGTGCTTATCAATGTGATGCGCGGCGGACCCGGCTTGGGAAATATTGCCCCCGCGCAAGGCGACTACAATCAAGCCGTGCATGGCGGCGGGCATGGAGACTATCAGCCCATTGTGCTTGCGCCCGCCTCTGTGCAAGAAGCCATTGACTTAACCATGCTTTCCTTTGACCTTGCTGAAAAATATCGCGCCATTTGTATGCTTATTTTAGACGGCTCTATTGGGCAAATGATGGAGCCTGCCGAAATGCCCGCCATGCGCCCCGTTCAACGCAAAGATTGGGATTGGGCGACCAACTCCAAACAAGGCAAACGCGCCCGCCGCATTCTCACCTCCATTTATCTGGAACCCTTGGATGAAGAAAATACCAACCTGCGCTTGCTGCGCCGCTCTCAAGAAATTCAAGCCAACGAAGTCCGCTATAAAGAATACTTCCTCGAAGACGCGGAGATTGTGATTGTCGGCTTTGGCACAGCCGGGCGGGTGGCGCTTTCCGCCGTCCGCGAAGCGCGCGCGCAAGGCATTAAGGTCGGCTTGCTGCGCCCCATCACGCTGAGTCCCTTCCCCAACAAAATTATAGATGAACTTGCCGAACGCGCCAAAGCCTTCCTTGTAACGGAAATGAACTCCGGTCAAATGTTGGAAGACGTTCGTCTGGCGGTACGCAACCGCGCACCGGTAGAATTTTATGGTCGCATGGGCGGCGTTGTGCCTTTCCCCGATGAGATTCTGAGCGAAATCAAACGCATTGCCGCCGGTAACTTGCGCGCGGATGTTAATCCGCGTGACGCTTGGCTAGAACGTATGCCCGCCAGCCATTGACGAAGGAATAAAAAATGATTGCTGAAAATTTGGTTTACACCCGTCCCGAAGGTTTTACCGACACGCCCACGCATTACTGCCCGGGCTGTACGCATGGCGTGGCGCATCGTCTGGTTGCCGAAGTTTTACAAGAAATGGACGAACTGGAAAACACCATCGGCGTTGCGCCTGTGGGTTGCTCTGTGTTTGCCTACAATTATTTTGACTCCGATTTTGTAGAAGCCCCGCATGGGCGCGCCCCCGCTATGGCAACCGGCATCAAGCGCGTTATGCCAGACCGCATCGTCTTTTCTTATCAAGGCGATGGCGACCTCGCATCCATTGGCATGGGCGAGATTGTCCACGCTGCCGCGCGCGGCGAAAACCTGACGGTTATCTTCATCAACAACGCCAACTACGGCATGACGGGCGGGCAGATGGCTCCCACCACCTTGCCCGGCATGAAGACCACCTCCTCGCCCAACGGGCGCGATGTGGAAACGCAGGGCTACCCCATTCGCGTGGTAGAAATGCTCTCCTCTTTAGATGGCGTGGGCTACGCCGTGCGCCGCTCTTTGCATGACCCCAAAAACATCCGTTTGGCAAAGAAAGCCATCCGCACCGCTTTTGAAACGCAGAAGCGCGGGCTTGGATTTTCCATTGTGGAATTGCTCTCCACCTGCCCCACCAACTGGGGCATGACGCCCGCCAACGCGCTCAAATTTATTGACCAACAAATGATTCCCATGTTCCCGCTGGGCGATTACAAAATGGCGGACGCGGTGAAACAGATTAAGGCATAGGCATACCATGCAAAAAGAAATCATCATCTCTGGCTTTGGCGGTCAAGGAGTTCTCTTTGGCGGGCAAGTGTTGGCTTACGCTGCCATGGATAGCGGCAAGCAAGTCACCTGGATTCCCTCCTACGGTCCCGAAATGCGCGGCGGCACGGCAAACTGCACGGTGGTCATTGCCGACCAAGAAATTGGCTCGCCGCTCGTGAAGAACCCTCCGCTGGCGATAGCGCTGAATTTGCCTTCCTTCGATAAATACGAACCGCTCATGCAAGCAGGCGGAACGCTGGTGGTCAATCAATCTATGGTGGACCGCGGCGCGCAGCGCAATGATGTGCATGCGCTGCTCATCCCTTGCAATGAAATTGCCGAAGAAATTGGCGACAAGAAATTGCTCAACATGGTGGCAATGGGCGCGTTGCTCAGCGCTTTGCCGGAAGTGAAATTGCAAGATATGGAAAAGGCGCTCGAAGGACATCTCCCCGCCCGCCATAAACACCTGCTCCCCAAAAATTTTGAAGCCCTCAAACGCGGCTACGAAGCCGCGCAAAGAGAATGGGATAAAGTTCCCGCTTAACGGCTACGGTTGTGCTTTTACAAAGAGGCGAGAGAAATCTCGCCTCTTTATTTTTTTATAACAGGGAGTAGCCGCAATCCACCGTCAGAACCTGCCCGGTGATGGATGAATTTTTGACCAAAAATTCCAACGCGGCGGCAAGGTCTTCCAACGCGGCGGGGCGTTGCAAGGGCAGGCGCTCCGTCAGTCGCCGCCATTCTTCCGCGCTGACAATGGGCGAGGGCAAGACAAGACCCGGCGCAATGGCGTTTACGCGGATGTTCGGCGCGAGCGCGCGCGCGAGGATTTTTGTCAGCGATTCCAAACCGGCTTTGCTGACAGCGTAGGCGGGGTAGCGAATCCATGCCCGCCCGGCGGCGATGTCTGAGATGTTGAGAATCACTCCGCCCGTAGAAAGAAGCGGCGCGGCGGCTTGACTGATGAGAAAGGGCGCGCGCAGATTCAAGTTGAGGGCGGAGTCCCATTCCGCCAGCGGAACGCCGCGCACATCGCCCGCAGACATAACGGCGGCGGAATTGACCACCACTTGCAGGTCTGCGCCTTCGGATTTCATCTCCGCTATTTTTTGCATCATGGCAAAAATTTCTTGCGGCTGGGTTAAGTCGGCGCGTAATACAAACACGCGCCGACCCAGCGCTTCTATTTGATGTTGCGTTTCTTGCGGCGCGGAGGCGCGGCAATGTAGCGCGATGTTGTATCCCATTTGAGCGAGGCGCAGCGCAAACGCCGCGCCCAGCCGCTTTGCGCCGCCCGTGACCAATGCCAGCGGAGTCATTTTCTTCTGCGCCCCAGCAGTTTGCGCCAACGTCCGCCGCTGATTAAAAAGATGAATACAAGCGCCGCCGCCGCCCACGAAAAAATTGCGTTGTCTGTGGTGATGGCGATGATGAGAAAGACCATGCCGAGGAAAAGAAGCGCGCCAGAGGTTTTGCGTTTTAACAAGTTAGCCTACTCTTTTTGCCAGCGCTTCAGCCGCGCCGAGATAATTTAGCGGCGAGAGGGCGCGCAGGGTGTCGCGGGTGGTTTCATCTACTTGAGCAGATTCAACCCAACCCTTAAAATCCGCTTCGGTCATGGCGCGCCCGCGCGTGGCTTCTTTGAGCGTTTCGTAGGCGTCGCTTTTGCCAACGGCGCGTAAAATGGTTTGCGCCGCTTCTCCTAAAATTTCCCAATGCGCCAACAGTTCGCCGCGCAGTTTTTCTTCGTCTGCGTCAATGCGTTTTAGCCCGCGCTGCAAATTGTTCCATGCCAGCAGGCTATGCCCAAACGCCGCGCCAAAGGTGCGCCGCACGGTGGAGTCGGACAGGTCGCGCTGTAACCGCGAGACGGGCAGTTTTTGCGCGTAATGGAGGAAGAGCGCGTTTGCCACGCCAAGATTTCCCTCCGCGTTTTCAAAATCAATGGGGTTTACTTTTTGCGGCATGGTGGAAGACCCCACCTCGCCCGCTACAACCGCTTGCTTTAACCAACCATCGCTGATATAGCGCCAAAGGTCTTGCGAAAAATCAATCAAAATGGAATTTGCCAAACGAATCTTGTCAAAATAGCGCAGCCAATTATCGTAAGGCAAAATTTGCGTATTAAAAAAATTTGCGCGCAGCCCATACGCCGCAATAAATTCCTCGCCAAAGGCAAGCCAATCTATTTTTGGAAAGGCGGCGACTAGCGCGTTGAGGTTACCCACTGCGCCGCTCAATTTTGCTTCAAACTCATGCGCGGCAATTTCATCGCGCGCCTTTTTTAAGCGCGCAGCGTAGATGGAAAACTCCTTGCCCAGCGTGGTGGGGACGGCAGGCTGACCATGCGTGCGGGCGAGCATGGGAGTCGCGGCGTGGCGACGGGCGAGCTCTTCCAGCATGGCAAGCAGTGAATTTAAGGCGGGCAGCAGCGCCGCATCGCGCGAGTCGCGCAGCTCAATGGCTTGGGCAAGGTTGTTCACGTCCTCGGAGGTCAAACCAAAATGAAGCCATTGCAGTAAATCGGCGGGTAGTTTTTCGCGTAAAAAATATTCAATGGCTTTTACGTCGTGACGGGTTTCGCGCTCAAAAGTTTGCACGGCTTGCGCGTCTTGCTCGTTGAAGGTTTCATGCGCGGCTTGCAATTGCGCCTGCTCGGCGGCGCTCAATGGGCGGGCAATGCCCAGCCGCGCAAGCGCGGCAAGGTAATCTGCCTCTACTCGAATTCTGTCGCGCAGAAAAGCAAACTCTGAAAAATATTGGCGCAAGGGCGCTACGCTTTCCGCGTAGCGCCCATCCAAAGAGGTGAGGGCATGAATCGAATTAAGCATAATTACCGCTGATTCAGTTGATAGTTTGGCGCTTCTTTGGTGATGATGACATCGTGCGGGTGGCTTTCAATCAGTCCCGCGTTGGTAATGCGCGTCAGGCGCGTCTTGGTTCTCAAATCTTCCAGAGAAGCCGCGCCCGCGTAACCCATGCCGGAACGCAAGCCGCCCACCAGTTGATAAACGTATTCGCCCAGCAAACCTTTGTAGGGTACGCGCCCTTCAATGCCTTCGGGCACAAGTTTGCCGCTGCCGCTTTGCGCCGTACCGTATCGGTCTTTGCCGTAGCCTTTGAGCGCGCCCAAGCTGCCCATGCCGCGATATTCCTTAAAGCGCCGCCCTTCGTAGAGTAGAACTTCGCCGGGGGCTTCATCTAAACCAGCAAGCATACTGCCGAGCATGACCGCATTTGCGCCCGCCACAATGGCTTTGACAATATCGCCGCTGAATTTGATTCCGCCGTCCGCAATGATGGAAACGCCGTGTTTGCGCGCCACTTGCGCGCATTCAAAAATAGCGGAGACTTGCGGCATCCCCGCGCCGGAAATGACGCGCGTGGTGCAGATGGACCCCGCGCCCACGCCTACTTTAATTCCATCTGCGCCTGCTTGAATGAGCGCTTCTGTTCCTTCGGCGGTGACTACGTTGCCCGCCAGAATGGGCAAATCTTTCCATGCGCTCTTAATGCGGCGGATGGCAGCCAGCACGCCTTTGGAATGTCCATGCGCGGTGTCTATGGCGACTACGTCCACGCCCGCTTTGACCATTAAGTCCACGCGGGTTTCTACGTCTGCGCCCACGCCTACCGCCGCGCCGACCAATAATCGCCCCTGCGAATCTGTTGCGGCGTTGGGGTAGTCGCGCGCTTTTTGAATATCTTTGACCGTGAGCAAGCCTTTCAATTTTCCATTTTCATCCACCAATGGAAGTTTTTCGATGCGATGTTTTTGCAAAATATCTTTTGCGTCTTTGGCGGAAATTCCCACGCGGGCGGTGACGAGTTTTTCCTCCGGGGTCATAAACTGCTTAATGGGCAGCTTGTAATCTTCCGCTTCAATAAAGCGCGTGTCGCGGTTGGTGAGGATGCCGACCAACTTGCCCGCCGCGTTGGTGATTGGCACGCCGCTAATGTGATAGGTGGACATAATCTCTTCGGCGCGGCTGAGCGGCTCGTCTGGCGAAAGGCTGATGGGTTCAACAATCATGCCGGACTGCGAGCGTTTGACCTTTTCTACTTCGCCCGCTTGTACTTCGGGCGGCATGTTGCGGTGGATGATGCCCAGCCCGCCTTCGCGCGCCAGCGCAATGGCAAGCCGCGCCTCGGTGACGGTATCCATTGCCGCGGAGAGAATGGGGATGCTGAGTTGAATTTGGCGCGTGAGCTGCGCGCGCGCATCCGTTTCGTTGGGCAATACTTCGGTGTAGCCCGGCACAATCAACACATCGTCAAAAGTGAGCGATTCAAAGGATTTGAAGAGTTCTTCGTTCATGGTTAAGTTCCTTTTCTTGAAAATATACAAAAGACCCTAAAGGATTTTCCTTTAGGGTTTTATGAAGGTCTCTAAAAAATATTGGCTATCCATTGTTGCGCGAGCGGCAACAGCCAGACGATGAAGGGCGCAATGACCAGCGCGGGGAGAAAATTCCCCACGCGAATCTTTTTCAATTCCAGCAGGTTGCTGACGCCTACGCTCGCCAGCAAAATGCCGCCGGTGGCGGTCATCTCCGCCATCATGGGGTCGCTGATGATGGCGCTGAGTTGATGCGCCAGCAGGCTGACTCCGCCTTGATAAATAAAGATGATGACCGAAGAAAACAGCACGCCGACTCCCAGCGTGGAGGCAAAGGCAATGGAGGCGAATCCATCTAACGTGGATTTAACCGCCAGCAGGTTGTAATCTCCGTTTAGCCCGTCTTGAATCGAGCCAAGAATGGCAATTGGTCCAATAGCGTACAAAAGCGAGGAGACCATAAACCCGCGCACAAACCGCGAGCTCGCGCCTTCGGCATTGTCGGAGGAGAAGCGCCGCTCTAACGTTTCGCCCAGTTTGAGCAGCCAGCCTTCAATGCCAATCCATTCGCCCAGTAGCGCGCCCAAAATTAACGCGCCCAGCACAATGAGCGAATTTTCGCTTTTGAAAAACATTTGCAAGCCAAGCGCAAAGGTGAAGACGCCCATCCCTGCAATGACGGTATTCTTAAATTTTTCTGGAATTTTTGCGCCAAAAAACAAGCCAACGACGCCGCCTATCAAAATGGCGGCAACGTTAATGAAAGTTCCTGTCATGCTATTTCCTTTTTGATTCCGCGTTCGGTGAATTCTTCGCCAGTTTGGCTTGTTTGCCCGCTTGCTCGTTCTCCGCAAGTTCCAACACAAAGCACAAAGAAGAGAGACGATTTAAATAGCGCTGCAACTGCGGGTTGGTAATTTCTTTTTCGTCAAACAAATGAACCACCTGCCGTTCTGCGCGGCGGACGATAGCCCGCGCCAAAGATAGCGCCGCGCCGCCGCGCGTTTCGCCGGGCAGAATAAATTCTTTGGGCATGTTCACGGATGCGCTCAGCGCGTCCGTCTGCTCTTCCAGCCACGTCACCCGCTCCGCCTCAATGGCGCGAAAGCGCTCCGCGTTTTCCGGCGTGGCGGCAACCTCTGCCATGAGCTGATATAAATCTCGCTGAACTTCAACAAGCAGCGGCGCAATACGCGGCGCGGCGCATTGCGCGCGCGCCGCGCCCAGCGCGGCGGAGGCTTCATCTAGCGCGCCTATCGCCTCCATGCGAATGTGATATTTGGGGACGCGGCGCTCGCCGAGCAAGCCGGTTGTGCCGTCATCGCCTGTTTTGGTATAAAAGGACATGCGCCGCATTATAGCATTATAATTTTCTCATGCTTATTTCCGTCCATGAAGAAATGACCCGCGCCGCCCTCGCGCCGCATGTTAGCCCGCGCGCGTTGGAAGTCATCCTCGCCGCCAATAAAAGTCAAGACAAACTCTCCAACCAGTTTGGGCATGACGAGATTCACTTTGACAACAACGCCATAGAGGCGGGCAACCGCTACATCAAAGAACAACGCGGCTACGTCCTCGCGGGGCTGCTTACGCCCGGCGTTCTTTCCGCGTGGGTCGCCTTTGGAAGATTGACGCATACCGCGCAGGATTTTTACTCGCACACCAACTACGTCTCTTTATGGATGGAGAAAAACCCGCGCTGCGCGCCTGAGGCGATAGATTCCCTCGACCCCGATTTAATTGCCAGCCCCAAATTATTCTCCGCTACGTTGTATCTGCTGGACTGGCTGTACTTTTTGCCGCCGCTGAAAAAATTTGCCCTGAGTCTGCTGCCGCCGAATTCGCACGGCAAAATGAATTTAGATTCTCCCGCGCAGGGCGAAAAATTCCCCTACGCGCGCGCCGCCGCCATCCAACGCACGCAGCGCGAATTTGAGCTATTAAAAAAACTGCTTACGCCGGAGATGATTGCAAAATTTTGCGACTTGTAAAAACATGGCGTCGCAAGTAGAGCGAAAATTCGGAGTTAAACTCCGAATTTTCGTGGTATTATCCCGACATGCTCCCAAGAGAAGATTATCTGCTTCGTCTTAAGAAATCTATCCGCCGCTCGCCTATTACGGCGCTGCTTGGACCGCGACAATGCGGAAAGACCACCCTTGCGCGCGCCCTCGCGCAGACAACGCCTGCCGTTTTTTTTGACCTTGAGTCCATTTCAGACCAACGCCGACTCCAAAATCCCGAAATGGCGCTGGGCGGGCAAAGCGGGCTTGTTGTTTTAGATGAAATTCAAGCCATGCCAGAGATGTTTGCCACGTTGCGCGTGTTGGCGGATTCGCCTTCAAACCGCGCGCGCTTTCTCATATTAGGCAGCGCTTCGCCGGACATTATTCGCCGCGCTTCTGAAACTTTGGCTGGCAGAGTGGAGTTTATTGAACTCTCCGGCTTTGATTTAAGCGAAGTGAAAACGGAAGCATGGAAGACTCTTTGGCTGCGCGGCGGATTTCCGCGCTCCTTTCTTGCTGGCAGCGAAGAAGACAGCCTGAGCTGGCGCGAAGGATTTGTTCGCACGTTTTTAGAGCGCGATATTCCTAACTTGGGCATTAATATCTCGCCGCAATCTATGCGCCGCTTTTGGATGATGCTGGCGCATTATCATGCCCAAACGTGGAATGCTTCTGAATTCTCTCGTTCCCTGGGCGTATCCGATAAGACGGCTCGTTCTTACTTGGATATTCTTAGCGGGACATTTATGATTCGGCAGTTGCAGCCTTGGTATGAAAATGTCGGCAAGCGTCAAGTTAAAGCGCCGAAGATTTATTTTCGCGATAGCGGGCTGTTGCATAGCCTATTGGACGTGCATGATTGGCGCGCATTGCTAGGGCATCCTAAATCTGGCGCATCGTGGGAAGGATATGTGTTAGAGCAAACCCTGCAAACGCTAAAAACCCCGCAGGCATATTTTTGGGGGCTGCACAGCGGCGGAGAAATAGACCTTTTGTTCACAAGGGGTCGTTATAAGTATGGCGTTGAAATTAAATTCTCCGAAGCGCCGCATTTGACTTCATCCATGCGTCTGGCGGCTGAGGCGTTAAGTCTTCGCCACTTATGGGTTATTTACCCCGGCGAGCATTCGTTTCCGATGGAGAAGAAAATCAGCGCGCTGCCGCTGACGCAGATTGAAAAAATCCTAGCGTAATGTCGTATTTGTAAAAAGGTATAATCAAAACATGGATATTAAAACTCAACTTCAAGAATCAATGAAAGACGCAATGAAAAGCGGAGATAAAACCCGCAAAGCCGTAACCAGCATGGCGCTGGCTGCCATTAAACAAGTGGAAGTGGACAAGCGCGTCACGTTGGATGACGCCGCCGTGATAGCCCTGCTCCAAAAGGAAGTGAAGAATCGGCGTGAATCGCTTGCGGACGCGCAAAAAGCCAACCGCGCCGATTTAGTGGAAGCCAACGAAGCCGAGATTAAAATCCTCGAAGTCTTTTTGCCCAAAGCCATGCCGGAAGATGAATTGCGCGCGCTTGTTCAAGCCGCTATTGCGGAGACAGGCGCCGCCGCCCCCGCCGACATGGGCAAAGTGATGAAGGTCATCATGCCGAAAGTTGCCGGACGCGCCCCGAATGACAGAGTCAGCGCCGCCGTAAAAGAAGCGCTCGCTCCCAAAGAATGACTCCCCGCACGCCCGCTACAAAACGCACGCGCATTTTACAAGCCAGCCTCGTTGTGATGGTTGGCTTAATTTCTTTTGCCGTCCTCAATTTTCCGCTCACGTTAAGCCCCGCCGCGCAAGACTTGGAAGAAGGCGAGGTGACGTCTGTGGCGTTGCAATCGCCGCGAGATGTGGAATACGTCAGCGATGTTCGCACGGAAGAAGCGCGCAAAGCCGCCGAAGGCTCTGTGCAGCCGGTTTATACGCTGCCCGACCCCGCCATTGCCCGCCAGCAAATTGACCGTCTGCGGACGACCATGCAATACATTACTTCGGTGCGCGATAATTTGGATATTACGTTGGATGCGAAAAAGGGGAAATTAGTCGCGTTGAGCGACATCCGCTTGAAATTGGAAACGATTGATTACATTGTCAATTTACCCGCCTCGCGTTGGGATAGCGCGCAGCTTGAAGCGTTGCGCGTGTTGGAAGTTGTGATGCGCCGCGCCATTTATGAAGATAAAGTCTCCGCCACGCAGTCGGGCGTATCTTCTTTGGTGAGCCTCACTTTCAACGAGCAGCAAGTGGAACTGGTCACGGAGTTGGTCAGCGCCTTTATTGTTCCCAATAGTTTTTACAGCGAGGAGTTAACCTCTGCGGCGCGACAATCTGCCAGAGACGGCGTAAAGCCGGTGGTGCAAACTTACAAGAGCGGCGAGACCATTGTTCCAGCGGGCGAGGTGCTAACCCCCGCCGACATGGAAGCGCTGCTGCAATTGGATATGATTAATCGCAGCCAGCGCTGGGAAGATTCTCTTGGCGTGGCGGCGGCGGTTGTCTTGGCGTGCGCTTTTGTTCCCGCGTATTTTTATCGCCGTAAACGCTCGCAAATTATCAACGACCCGCGCAGCATTTTGCTCATCGCCGCTATTTTCATCGTCTTTTTAATTGGCTCGCGCTTATTTATCAATCGCACGTTAGCGCCGTATGGCTATCCTTTGCAAGCGGCGGGGTTGCTCATCACTACCCTGTTTGGGTTGGAAGCCGGCTTGGTCATTTCCATTCCTTTGGCTTTGTTGGCTTCTTATGGGCTGACCAACTCCTTAGACCTAACGCCCTATTACATGCTAACTTCCCTGCTGGGCTTGCTTGTGCTGGGACCTGTTCGCCGCGTGTGGGGATTTGTTCGCGCAGGCTCCGCCATTACGCTTTCTGGTTTGGTCGTTTTGCTGGCGTATCGCCTACCGCTTTTCAAACCGGATTGGCTCGGCTTGGCGCAACTCACTTCCGCCGCCGCGTTTGCGGGGTTTTCTTCCGCGAGCATTACCTTGCTGCTGCAATATCTTTTGGCGCAAACGCTCGGCTTGACTACCGCCTTTCAACTGCTGGATATTTCCCGCCCCGATTTTCCTCTGTTGCAATTCTTTTTAAGAAACGCGCCGGGAACGTACCAACACAGCTTGCAAGTGGCAAACCTTGCCGAACAAGCCGCCGAAAGAATTGGCGCCGACCCGCTGCTGACGCGCGTGGGCGCGCAATTCCATGATATTGGCAAAGCGATGAACGCCGCTTTCTTCATTGAAAATCAGGCGCCGGGTAGTCTCAATAAACACGAGGATATTCTGCCCGAAGAATCCGCCGCGACCATCATTCGCCATGTGACCGATGGCGTGTTGCTTGCCAAAAAATATCGCTTGCCTTTGCGCCTGTACGACTTCATCCTTGAACATCATGGCACGCTCATCACGCGCTATCAATATAACCAAGCCTTGCAAGCGGCGGGCGGAGACGCAACCCAAGTGGATATGGAAAAATTCCGTTACCCGGGTCCGCGTCCGCGCTCCCGCGAGACGGCTTTGCTGATGTTGGCGGACGCCACCGAAGCGCGCACCCGCGCCGAGCGCCCCGAAAATGAAGACCAAGTGCGCGCGCTCGTCCGCAGCGTGTTTGATACAGTGCAGAAATTTCATCAGCTAGACGATACGCTTTTGACGTTGCGCGACTTAAACCTCATCACCGAATCGTTTGTCGCTACGCTGCGCGGCACTTATCATTCTCGCATTCAATATCCAAACGCAACCGAAATACAACAAGCCGCCGCTCCTTCGATTGGAACAGAAAAATGATTTACCTTGACCCGCAATTTGAATTTCCCGACCTGCCCTTGTTGGAGCGCGCCGCGCGCTTTACGCTGGAACATGAATCCGCGCCGGAGAACGCCGACCTGACGATTGTATTGAGCGATGACGCGCGCCTGCATGAACTCAACCGCGAATATCTCGGCGTGGACGCGCCTACCGATGTGCTTTCCTTCCCATCCGATGAAACTGACCCCGAAACGGATGCGCCTTATTTGGGCGACATCATCCTTTCCATTCCGCGCGCGGCGCAGCAAGCCGAAACCGCCGGTCATCGTATGGAGGAGGAAGCGCAGTTGTTGGTGGTGCATGGCGCTCTTCATTTGATGGGGCATGACCACGCTCAACCCGAAGAAAAAGCCCGCATGTGGCAGGCTCAAGCGGAGGTGATGGTGCGGCTGGGTTTATCTCATGTGCGGGTGAGTGAAGAGTGAGCGGGGCAGGTTGCAGGTTTAAGGTTGCAGGTTCAAGGTGAAAGAATTTTTGATTTCCCGCATTCAATCCATCGGTCATGCTTTTAACGGCTGGGCGCATGTTTTACGCACGCAAAAAAATGCCTGGATTCACAGCGTGATTGCCACGCTGGTTTTTGCGGTTTGCTTTTGGCTGAACATCTCCGCGCATGACTGGGCGCTGATTATCCTCACCACTGCCTTTGTCTTCACGGCGGAATTTATCAACACCTCTATTGAGGCGGTGGTGGATTTAGCCACAGAGGAGAAGCATCCGCTGGCGAAAGTTAGCAAGGATGTGGGCGCGGCGGCGGTGCTGGTCGCCGCTCTCGCGGCAGTTCTTGTTGGGCTGTTGATTCTCGCCCCGCCTTTGTGGGGGAAGGTTAGTCTTCTAGTCTTCTAGTCTTCTAGTCTGCTAGTCTGCTAGTCTGCTAGTCTGCTAGTCTGCTAGTCTGCTAGTCTGCTAGTCTGCTGGTCTGCTGGTCGGCTAGTCGGCTGGTCGGCTAGTGTCCTAACGCTTTTTTCACTGCCGCGTATACATCTATCACACCGTAGCCATACGCCGGGCTGGGAATTTCATTTCCAAAGCAGCCTAAACTTTCATTGCCGCTATAAGGTTGAGCCGTTTCAATTAATAATTGTTCAGTCGCTTCAATGTCGCCAATCAATTTTGGTTGCGCTGACCAAAGCAACGCCACTGCGCCCGTCACATGCGGACCCGCCATCGAAGTTCCGCTGTTTGTGCCGTAAGTTCCATTGGGCAGGGAGGAGAGAATATCCACGCCGGGCGCGACAATCTCCGGCTTGGCGCGGGCGGAGCCATCCGCAGTGACGGGACCGCGACTGCTGAAATCCGCCATCTGACCGAATTGGTCAATTGCCCCCACCGAAAAAACAGAATCATATAAAGCCAATGGCGCGGCGACTGTCTCGCAATTCGGACCATCATTGCCCGCGCTGACTGTCACGAAGATTCCCGCCGCGCGCAAATTCTCCGCCGCGTAGAACAAGGCTTGCGGGTCGCAGCCTTCCAGCGGCGGGCAACCCCAGGAGTTATTCATCACATGCGCGGCGCGAGTTGGGTCGCCATCCTTCAAGGGGTCGCCGCCCTGCGGAAAAGGCGCGAGCATGAATTGCATACATTCGAGATACAAGGCGGGGTTGGCAAGGTTGCGATTGAGATTGACGCAGCCTATCCATTGCGCTTGCGGAGCAACGCCAATGCCGCCCGCGCCGAGCATGGTTCCCAGCGTGTGCGTGCCGTGACCGTTCTCATCGTTGGGCGTGGATGTTCCTTCCCAGGGGTCGTACCAGTTGTAATCATCGCCGCTTTTGAATCCGCGATATTGAATCTGCAGCGCGGGATGATTCGCGTCCACGCCTGAATCAGATTGCCCGATGACGATGCCTTGTCCGCGCGCGCCAAACTCCGCCCAAACTTTATCCGCGCCAATCATGTGAATATTCCAGCCAACCGCTTCGGCAGGGGAGGTTTGCTCTCCGGGCTGCGGCAATGTTGGGGGCGCGTAGCGCAGTCGCGGCGAGGGGATGACGCGCTCCACGTCCGCGCGCGATTGCAGATACCACTTCACAAATAATCCGCCGCGCACTTCCAGCGCGTTTTCCAAATAATAAGGGGTGTAGGCAATGCCCGCCTTTTGCAGAGTCTCGCGCAGCGGAGTTTGAGTCTCCTGTGCGTGAGTAGTCAAAATTTTATAAGCCGCCGTCAGGCGCTCGTTTCTGTTTTCGATGTTAGCAACAGAGGAAAGGTCGGCTTGCTCTTTCATAATGACGAAGAGTCTGTCGCCGTAACTGCCATGATGACCGAGTAGGAAATACGCGCCCGCGAGGAAGAGCCACAGCGCGGCGTTGCCCGTCCAAGCGACAGCGCGCTTCGTGCGCCCACCCGCGAGAGACTCTGCTCCCCGACGTAAGCCCAGCCCCAGCAGACTCGCCAGAATTCCGGCGGCGAGGACATAGCCCGCCGTTTTCAGCGCCGCCAAGCCGACATCTTCCAACACCAGCGTAAACTCGGTGGAGTCAAACAGACTCAGCGCCCCAAAGGTGAGCAGACTCACGCCCGCGCCCGCCGCTGTGCGCGAAGGCATTAACGAAGTCACCGCAAAGGCAAAGGCAGGCAAGGTGATGAGCAGCAGCAGTTGTGAGCCATCGTAGCCCAACGCCGAGCCGAGCAAAGCCAACGTTGCGCCAATGCCCAAGCCGTCCAGCCACACGCTGCCGGTAGATGATTTCAGCAGCAGCGCGGAGAGAATCCCAAAAGATAAACTGGCAAGCAGAGTCAGCGCAACATCCCACAGCGAGCCGAAAGAGCCGAAGAGCAAATAGGGCAGCAGCCCCGCGCCGCCGACCAGCAGACCAAAGGGCAGAGATTCCGCCTTCCATTGAATTTTTCCCTTACGGAGCAGGAGAATTGCGCCCGCGCCCAGCAGACTCAACGCAAGTTGAATCAGCGCGCCGAGTTGGTCGTCATTGGGGGAGAGGAGTCTCAACCCCAGCGCGGGCAAGGACATCAGCGCCGCGCCGAACATGCTTGCATACATCGGCTTAAAGCGCTCGTCTTGCGTGAACTTCCACAGCAAGCCTGTGATAAGGGTTGCGAGAATTGCCTGCGCCCCCAAGCCGATGATTCCGCTCCGCGCCAGCTGCTTCATGCTCAAAGAGATGATTGCCATTTGCTCCATCAACCAGAGCAGCAGGTGATAACTCAACAAACACAAAGGCATGGGCAGCGCAACAAGCACAAACCACACCACGCCCCAAATGGATTTTGGCTTAACGCTCACGCTCTTCACATCTTCCATCGTAACCTCCAACATCTAACGTTTTAACGTTCAAACGTTACAACGTTTCCACGTTAATCCTCCGGCGCTTGCGGCGCTTCCGCTTCTGGTCCGTGCGGGTGAACCTTGAGAATCTTAAAGCCCCACTGTACGGATGGACCAATCAACAGCGCGAAGACCAGCGTGCCAATGCCCACCGGACCGCCCAGCAGCCAGCCAAGAGTCACGACTGCCCCCTCAATACTGCCGCGCGCCAAACGCAGACTTAAGCCCGTTGTGCGCTTAATCGCCAACATCATGCTATCGCGCGGACCCGCGCCCGCATCCACGCCAATGTAAATGGCGCTGGCAATTCCCATAATGACAACTGCAACCAACAGCATGGCAAACTGCAAAGGTAAATTATTTTCAACGCTGGGGATGATGCTGAGGGCAAAATCCTCCCACAGCCCAATGGATAAAATATTCGCCAGCGTGCCCCAGCCCATTTGTTCCTTCAACGCCACCGCGCCAACCAGAACAATAAAGCCCATGGATATCATCATTCTGCCCGGCGTAATGCCTAAAATGCGCGCCAACGCCACCTCTAAAACTGCCCACGCGCTTGTGCCAAGATTGCCGCGAATCATCGCCGCGATGGCAAAGCCAAACAGCACAAAGCCTGCTTCGATTCGTAAAAAGTCAAATACAAAAGTTTTCCAGCGAATTGGTTTTAGCATAGTTCTCCTTTTGTCGGCGGATGATACCATGTGATACACTGCCTCCCATGAAATTGATTCTACATCCCGCTCGTGAAAAAAGCCTGCTGCGCCGCCATCCGTGGATTTTTGCCAGCGCGGTTAAAACGGTGGAAGGAAACCCCGCTTCGGGTGCAACGGTGGAGGTTTACTCTGCCGCCGGAGAGTTCCTCGCCCGCGCCGCTTATTCGCCGCTGTCGCAAATCCGCGCCCGCATCTGGACTTTCTCCGATGAACCAGTGGACGAAGATTTCTTTCGGCGCAGAATCCGCGCCGCGCTCGCGCTGCGCTCCGCGCTTCAACCCGCGCCTTCCTCCTTCCGCCTTTTGCACGGCGAATCGGACGGGTTGCCCGGCTTTGTGGCAGATGTATACAATCAGACTCTCGTCCTTCAATCTTCCTCCGCCGGTTCGGAATATTGGAAGCAAACCGTTGCAGACTTGCTGACGCAAGAGACCGGCATTGCGGATATTTACGAACGTTCCGATGCGGACGTGCGCGCGTTGGAAGGGCTGCCGCCCGTGAACGGAATCCTGCGTGGCGCTCCGCTGGATGAGGTGGAAGTCTTGGAAGGCGAGTTGCGCTTTAAGGCGAGCCTTGCGCGCGGGCACAAAACCGGCTTTTACCTAGACCAGCGCGAAAACCGCCGCCGCGTGGGCGCGTTGTCAAAAGGGCGCGATGTCTTAAATTGCTTTTGCTACACCGGCGGATTTTCCCTCCACGCTTTGGCGCATGGCGCAAAGTCCGTCCTCTCCGTAGATTCCTCTGCGGACGCGCTGGCTCTTTTGGAAGAAAACCTCAACCTGAATCAATTGAACGATGGGCGGCATAATTCGATGGAAGGCGATGTCTTTCAACTGCTGCGAAAATTCCGCGATGAAAATCGTTCCTTTGATTTGATAATTCTTGACCCCCCGAAATTTGCTCCCACCGCCGCCCATGCTGAAAAAGCCGCCCGCGCCTATAAAGATATTAATCTGCTGGCGTTCAAATTGCTGCGGGCTGGCGGAATGCTTGCTACCTTCTCTTGCTCCGGCGGGGTGGATGCGGCGCTCTTCCAAAAAATTGTCGCCTCCGCCGCGCTGGATGCGGGCGCAGAGGCTGCCATCCTCGGACATTTTTCTCAAGGGGCAGACCACCCGGTCAGCCTGCATTTCCCCGAAGGCGCGTACCTAAAAGGCTTGCTCTGCGTGAAGAGGTAGCTCGCTTAGGATTCCAAAGTTTCCCGACTTTGGAGTTTTGTAATTTCCCGACTTTGGAACTTATTCCCCCATCATCCCCAAAAAGATTCTCACCACCTCCGGGTCAAACTCCACGCCGCTGAGTTCTTGAATGTACGTCAGCGTTTTGTCCTTACTCCACGCGCCGCGATAGGGGCGATTGCTGGTAAGCGCGTCATAGACATCCACTACGGCAAAGATGCGCGCCGCCAGCGGAATATCCTCGCCTTTCAGTCCGCGCGGGTAGCCGCTGCCGTTCCAGCGTTCATGGTGAGCGTAGGGAATATCCAACGCATATTGCAAGTAGCGAATGGGTTTGAGCATTTTATAGGCAAGCGCCGGGTGCTTTCGCATAATCTCCCACTCGGCGCTGGTCAGCTCGCCCTGCTTCAAAAGGATATTATCGGGAATGCCCATCTTGCCGATGTCGTGCAGCAGCGCGCCGCGCCGTATGTGCAGCAACTGCTCGTCTTGCAAATTCATTCTGCGGGCAAGGTTTATGGTTAAGTCCGTCACGCGCTGCGTGTGACCCTCTGTTTCATGGTCGCGTAAATCCAGCGCGCGCGACCAACCCTCAATGGTGGCGTCATAGGCAATCGCAAGCTCAACATTTGCGTCTTGCAAGTTTTCAAGCATTTGCGCGTTGTCAATGCCAATGGCAGCTTGTCCAGCCAGCGTTTCAAAAAAGTCCAGCCAATCTGCGTTGGGGCTAAAGGGGCGGCGCAGGTACACTTCCAAAACGCCTTGCGCCTTGCCTTTGGCAATCAGCGGCGCGCAGAGATACGTTTCAAATTGGTCTTCTGTCCATAATTGGAAAAAATGCGGTTGGTCTTTAATCTCTTCCTTGCTATTAATTTGGATAACGCGCCGCTCCAACAAACTTTGCCCGCAAGTCGCTTCTTGTAAAGAAATATTCGTGCGTTCCACATCCGCAAGGCGAAACCCCTGCCCGGCGGCATAGCGCAGCGTTTTATCATTTTGTTGCAACAACAAAATGCAGGCGGCGTCCACGCCCAGTTGCGTTAAAACATGCCGCAGCAAAACATTCAGCGTCATATCTAATTCAAAACTAGAAGCAATCGCCTCGTCTATGGCGCGCAGCGTTTGCAGGCGATTCATTCGTTGCAGCGTTTCTGTGTGCAGCCGCATTCGGCTGAGGGCATTGCCCAATAACTCGCTGACGGTAATCACCAGCCGCTTCATCTCAGTTGAAAATGGATAAGATACTTCCTTCTTGCGGGCGACCATTAATTTTCCTAGCAGCGTGTCTCCCGACAAAATAGGCACAATGATTGCCGCGCCCAAATTCTCCGCGCCGTCCAGCGGCATTTGTTCCGCTTCTTTGGCAAGTTGATTTGTTTCATAAATTTGGCGCGATTGAATCCACGCCTCAAAAATTTTGGCGCTGAACTGAAAATGTCGATTGGCTTGCGCCGCAAACGACCCGCTGGCATTTGTCACCGTGGCGGAGTTTTGCTCTTCATCAAAGAGAATCAGCGCAATTGAATCCGCGTCCAGCGCTTGCTCCATTTTGATGAGCAGGTGCGGCAAAATTTCCGCTTCGGTTTGCACAAAACTCATCTGGCTGGAAATGGAAAAAAGCGTTTCCATCTCGCTGGTGCGCGCGCGCAGCGCATACTCCGCGTTGATGCGCTCGCGGTTTTCCTGTTGAACCTGTTGAAACAAATCGGAATTGACCAGCGCTACTGCGGTTTGAGAAGCCAGCCCGTTGAGTAGATTCAAATCGTTCGGCGCGTATTTGTTTTTTTCATAACTAAAAATTTGAATAACGCCAATCACCTGATGTTCCACAATCATCGGCGCCAGCAGCGCCGAGCGGGGAATATCGCCGCTGGCTGGGGCTTCTTTGGCAAGGTTGCCGTCTTCGTCTATGTGGCGCACAGTGCGCGTGTGTTTGAGGCTTTCTTGATAGTCGTTGAGCATTAAAGGCGCGCCGTTGCGAATGACGCGGCTCTGCGTTCCCATGCCTTGCTCTTCCAGCGGAATGGGCGGGTATTGCTCCGCGTTCATTGGCGCGCCATCGTGCCAGCCATACGTCATGTGAATGGTTTTTGTTTTATGCTCGTATTTGGAAATTAAAATTGTGTTGCATGGCAGCAGCGCTTGAATGGCTTTGCGCGTGACCGCGTAAATTTTCGGTTTTTCCAGCGAGGCGCCGAGTTCGCGCGAGGTTTCGTACAACGTTTGCATTTGCTTGACGTATTCTTTTTCTTTCTCCTGCGCGCGGACGCGCTCTGTTACGTCTCGCAAAATACCCTCGTGGTAGATGATGTTGCCCGCTTCATCATGCACATAAGAGCCGTGGTCTTCCACCCAAATTTCGGAGCCGTCTTTGCGGCGCATTCGATACACTTCGGTTTCTTGCTGACCGGTGTCTAAAATATGGCTGCCGCGCTCGGCTTCGTCAAAGTAGAGCGCGCGCTTAATATCTATTTGCATCATCTCTTCGCGGCTGGCATAGCCAAACATTTTGACCATGGCGGGGTTTACGTCCACAAATTTGCCGTCATGCGTGCTGCGATAAACGCCATCCATCATGCGCTCAAACAACGCCTGATAGCGCTCTTCGGTTTGATGATGAACGGTAATGTCTTGAACGATGGAAAGCAGCAGCGTTCCGCTGTTTAATTCAATGGGACTAACGCGCGCCTCTACCGTGCGAATTTCCCCGTTGGCGAGGCGATGTTTTAGAATGAAGCGGTTAATTTCGCCGCGCAGCGCGGCTTCGTAGTTCTTCCTCACTTCCAGCGGAGGTAGCGCAACCAGTTGGGTCACGTTCATTTGTTGGAAGCGCTCGCGGGAATACCCGTAAAATTTTTGCGCGGCTAGGTTTGAGTCTACAATTTGCCCCGTGCTGGGTTCGACCAACAACATTACCGCTTCATGGTTTTTGAAGATTCCACGAAGGAGGCTGTATGGGTCTGCGAGCGGAGAGGGTCTAAATTCCGGCATGGGATTGGGTTATCAGAGTGTAGCAGAAACATTCTTGCCCTTATGTTTTTCAAACGTTTCTGTCATTTATATTTTTTTAATCGTCATTTAGCGAGGCGATGGCGCGCAGCAGACCAAAGACCAAAACGCCTAACTTTAAGCCCTCGCTGGGCGTAATGGCGGTTTCGCGCGCGTTTTTTTCGGCGCGGCGATGCAGCAGCATGGCGGCAATGAGACCCGTTAGCGCGCCGATGAGCGCGCCGCTAAAAATGATTTTTGCTTTACTCATACATTCATCCTCTTAAAAAATGCTTTGACGTTGGCAAGATGCCCTTCAATATTAATAAGAAAAGCGGAGGTTGAATCCGCGCCTTGCACAATGCGATTCTGCGCCAGATGAACGTAATGCTGCGCGATGCCGGTGTAATGCGGCAGCGCGCCGAGCAGCCGCGACATGCCGTAGATGAGCGCTACCAACAGGGCGAGCAGAATCAACCCGCCCAGCAGCATGGGCAGAATCAGCCAGATGGTAGAAATTGCCGCCCAACGAGAAACATCTCCGCCCGTGTTAAATGTGGCGAGGCTCATCAGCGCGACCAGCGCGATGAGCAAAATCGCGCTGAGGATAACGGGCAAAAAGATTTGCAAGTTGCGTTCTTTTTGATGTCGAAGATAGGAAGCGTGCGGGGTGTGGGGAAGTTGCGCCTTCATGTTTTGATTGTAGCATATTCTCAAAATAGATAATATCGAAGTAAAAGGTCATATTTGCATTGTGACCTCCATCACTTGCCGCCCTCTTCTTTTCGTCATACCATCTAACAATAGTGGACGATTTTTATCTTTTTTAGAAGAAGAGGACGTTATGCAAATTACCCGTCAAGCCGATTATGCCGTTCGCGCCGTGATGTATCTCGCCGGTCAAAGAAATACGCGCATTGCCACCAGCGCCATTGCCGAAGAACAAAAAATTCCGCCGTCTTTCCTTGCCAAAATTATTTCACAACTTTCTGTTGCCGGGCTGCTGCACACTTCGCGCGGCGCGCGCGGAGGCGTGATGCTGGCGCGTGAGCCGAAGGAAATTACTTTGTTGGAAGTGGTGGAAGCCATAGATGGTCCGATTCAATTGAATGAATGCGTGCATGATTCATCCGCTTGCGCCTTTTCAGACGACTGCCCCATGCGCCCCGTGTGGTGCGAAGCGCAAGATGAACTTGTGACGCGCCTAAAACATACGAACTTTGCCGACATAATGAAGCAAGGTTAACAAGATTTCTTAAAGGTCTCTCCGCGCGCGGAAGACCTTTTTGTTTTAAGATTCCTAACGCAAAACGCCATAAAATCATTAATCGCCGAAGCGCGGAGTCTCCGCGATGAGAGTTTTGGACTTTTTTATGAAACCATACCTTCTTCTTTCTATTCTTTTATTCGCTTTATTTGGATGCGCCGCTCCGCAGCCCGCGCCCGCCGCCGCGCCGCAAGCTCAACCTACGCAGGCGCTCCTTCCGCTGCTGGTGGAGCAAATGGTCGCCCAAGCGCTGACTCAAACCGCGCAGGCGGTTACGTCCACGCCGCAAGCCAGCGTCACGCCCAGCCCAAGCCCTGTTGCCGCTACGCTTACGCCAGAGCAGACCGCCAGCGCCGCCCCTGTTCCCGCTGCCGCTGGTTTGCTTGCCTTGCAGGAAGATGGCTCTGCCCTATACAGCGACTCGCAGGCGAACTTTTCCATTCACATTCCGGCGGGTTGGTTGGCGGTTCGTCCGAACGAAGCCGAGTTTTCCGAAGCGCTGAATTTTTATCAGCAAAATGACCCGCTGGTGTACGCCGCGCTAGATACGCGCCAAAATCAAAACGCCTTGCGGTTGTTTGCCCTCAATTTGCAATATGAAAATTTTGAAAGCGAACCCGTTCCGTCCATTGAATTTCAATGGAACGCCGACCAAGAACTTACGTTGGATGAAGCTAACCTGCAAGCGTTGGCGGATGAACTTGCCGCAACAAACGTCGGGCTGGCTGTTTCTTCGATGGATATAGTGACCAATCCCGCGCAGATTCGTCTGGGAGCAGTAGAATCTCAGACCGGCGGCGTGGTTCAAAAGCGCGTTTACTTTCCCGCCTCGCGTGGATTTATGCTCGTGACTCTGACCGTGACGGAACGCATCAAATTGGATATGCTGCCCGCCTTTGACGCCATGATGGATACGCTGGAATAATTAATGACAATCATTTAACCATTCAATTAACACCATAGCGCAACGTTGCGCTGCAAGAATAAATCTATACTCGCTTCAAGGTTAAACCATGAAGCGAGATTTTATTTTCATCCTAGCGTTACTAGCCTTTCAGGGATACAGCGTCCTGCCGAACTCTGCGCGCGCGCTCCCTCCGGCGCCGGTGAAGTATGCCCACCCCGCGCAAGTTGCCGCCGCTCCGCAATGGACGGTGACTCCCAGCCCGCTGCCGAGCATAGAGCCAAGCGCCACGCCCAGCCTTGTTCCTACGCCTACGCTTGTCCCTACCGCCACGCTCATCCCCACGCCTACGCCCATCTCCAACGGCGTGCGGCGCGTCATCATCGTCAGCTTTGACGGGATGCGCGCGGACGCTATTCAAGCCGCCGGTATGACCAATCTACTGGCGTTGATGCAAGAGAGCGCCTACACGCTGGATGGACGCACCATTGTTTACCCCACCACTTTACCCAGCCATTCTTCCATGCTGACCGGCATGTGCATGACCAAGCACGGCATAAACTTTAACACCAACAATCTGTATCGCGGTTACGCTCAGGGAACGGATATTTTTGAATTGACCGAAAACGCGGGCATGAAATCGGCGATGATTGTCGGCAAAGAAAAATTGCAACTTATTGCCGAGCCGGAAACGGTGGAGGATTTTGAACTTTATCTCAATGAGGCAGAAATAGCCGCCGCCGCCGTTCGGCTCATCCCCGCCGATTTTGACTTGATATTTGTGCATTTTCCCTCGCCGGATATGCGTGGTCATAAATTTGGATGGATGAGTCCAACTTACTTCTCCGCCTTGCGCGAAGGAGACGCCGCTTTGGGGCAAATCCTTGCGGCGTTGGATGAAAACAACATGCGCGCCGACACGTTGCTCATCGTCACATCCGACCATGGCGGACATGACCGCACGCATGACGGCACGCGCATTGAAGATTATCGCATTCCGTGGGTTGTCTCCGGTCCGGGCGTTGTGCGCGGCGAACTGCAAAACGCCATCGTCACCATGGATACCGCCGCCACCGCCGCGTATGCGCTGGGGTTGCCCATCCCCGCCGACTGGGACGGGCTGCCTTCTTACGAGGCTTTTGGTCGTCCGGCGCAAGACATCCATTATAATAACGGGGCTTGCGAGTAACGACCCACTAAAAAATAGTCTGTTTTGTAGCGCTTCTCCTTGCAAAAGGAGAAGCGCGTTTCTATTCACACTCACATTATGCCCCTTGCTAAATCATTCTTTCTAATCCTTGCCTCTTTGATGTTGTCCGCTTGCGTCTCCGCTCCAAATTTATGGGGAGCTCCGCCGCCGTTCCTTGCCACCGATACGCCCACGTCCACTTTTACGCCCACCCTCACGCCTACCGCCACGCTGACCTTTACGCCAGAGCCAACGCTAACGCCCGCGCCTACCTCTACATTTACGCTGACTCCTACGGCGCTTTCTCCCGCCGATAAAATTGAGCATGTCATCGTCATCACCTTTGACGGAATGCGCGCGGACGCGGTGGAAGCCGCTCCCATGACCAACCTGTTGGCAATGATAAACGAAGGCGCGTCCACCCTCACGGCGCGCACAATCAATTACGCCGTCACGTTGCCCGGTCACGCTTCGCTTTTTTCCGGCTTGTGCCAAAGCAAGCACGGCGTAGATTGGGATACCACAAAATACTATCGCGGCTACGCCAAAGGCGCGGATGTCTTTGACCTTGCCCACGCCGCCGGTCTAAAAACTGTGATGATTGTCAATAAAGAAAAAATGCGTCAACTCGCCGAGCCGGAAACCACAGACGTTTATCAACTGGTGTACGCCACCGAAGCGACCATCATGCAAACCGCCATCGAACAAATTCCGCAAGGCTTTAACCTCATGTTCATTCACTTTGGCAGCCCCGACAATCGCGGGCATAAATACGGCTGGATGTCCAACTCCTACCTCAAAGCCCTGCGCGATGGAGACGCCACACTGCCCGCGTTGCTCGCCGCGCTGGATGAATACGGCATTCGCAATAGCACGCTCATCCTCGTCACCGCCGACCACGGCGGGCATGAAAGAACGCATGTAGGCGACCGCCTGTACGATTTGGAAATTCCCTGGGTGGCATACGGCGCGGGCGTGGCGCATACGCAAATTCAAAACCCCGTCAGCATTATGGATTCCGCGCCCAGCATCGCTTACGCCTTAAATTTGCCCGCCCAAGCGGATTGGGATGGCATCCCCGTGTATGAAGCCTTTGGCTTGCCCGTAGAAAAAACTCACCCGGAAGATTTTCGTATTTGCAAATAAGTATGATGATAAAACCGCCCCGCCCGTTCTTTTTGATTCTCGCCCTCGTCTTATCTGCCTGTGGAAGTTCCGCCACGCCGCTACCCGCCGAGCCGACAGCGCTCCCCACGCCGACTCTTACCCCCAGCGCCACCCCCTTCACGCCCACGTCCACGCCGCTGCCTTCTGCAACCGCCACGCCGCCGCCGCCCATTGAGCGCGTTCTCATTGTCTCTTTTGACGGGCTGCGCCCGGACGCGCTGATTCCCGCGAAGATGGAGAATCTGCTTGCCCTGATTCAAAGCGGCGCGTATTCCCTCTCCGCTCAAACCATTATGCCGAGCGTCACGCTTCCTTCGCACGCTTCCATGTTGGTGGGGACTTGCCCCTACAAACACATTGCGCGCTGGAATGAATACGTCCCTGAAAACGGGTACGCCATGGGAACGGATATTTTTGACCTCGCGCATTCTTTTGGCTTGCAAACTGTGATGATTGTGGGAAAGCAGAAATTAACGCAAATTACCGAACCCGCTAGTTTGGATTTTTCCGCATGGATAGATGAGACCGACAAAATTGCCGACATCGGCAGCATTGAAACCGTCTCTATTCAACAAGCCAAACGCGGCTTTAATTTGATGTTCCTCCACTTTCCCGATGGCGACCTCGCCGGACATGAATATGGCTGGATGTCTGGGATGCAGTTGCGCGCCTATCGCAATAACGATAAAACGTTCGGAAAAGTTTTAGAAACCTTAAAGCAAAACGGCTTGTACGATTCCACCATCATCATTGTTACTGCCGACCACGGCGGGCATGACACCACGCATGGCTACAATGTTGCGGAAGATATGACTATTCCCTGGGTGATAAGCGGACCGCGCGTAAAACCCGGCGCGCTGACCACGCAAATTCATACGATGGATACCGCCGCCACCGCCGCCTTTGTGATGGGCTTGCCCCTTCCGCAAGAATGGGATGGCGTTCCCGTATATGAAGCCTTTGGTTTGCCTGTGATAAAAACCTCGCAGCCCTGCCCGTAGCCCCTAAAGAGTCCATGCGCTATAATCTCAACTAGCAGACTAGAAGACTAGAAGACTAGAAGACTAGAAGACTAAAACCCATGCTCATTCACTCCTCCTCTCAACTTCTCACCCTTGCAGGCGGACCGCAGCGCGGAAAAACGCTCGGCTCGCTGGGCATTATTCCAAAAGGCGCGGTTGTCGTCCGCGATGAAAAAATTATTGCCGTTGGCTCAACGGATGAATTAAAAAACGCCTATCCAGACGAACCCACGCTGGACGCGGGCGGCGGCTTGCTGATGCCCGGCTTTATAGACCCGCACACTCATTTAATTTGGGCGGGCGACCGCGCCAATGAATTTGAGATGAAGATGGGCGGAATGCCCTACTTGGATATTCTCGCGGCGGGCGGCGGAATCATCTCCACCGTTAAAGCCACGCGCACCGCCAGTTTAGAATCGCTCATCGCGCAGACGCGCCCGCGCTTGTTGCGGATGTTCGCGCACGGCACAACCACCGCCGAAGCCAAAACCGGCTACGGGCTGCAAACCTCCACTGAATTGCGCCTGCTTCAAGCTTTGTTGGCGTTGGATGATGAAAGCCCGCTGGACCTTGCCTTCACATTTTTGGGCGCGCACGCCATTGCGCCGGAATATAAAGATAACCCGCAAGGCTATGCAGACGAAGTGACTCATACCATGCTGCCCATGCTTAAAACTTGGTGGGAGACTCACGCTCCGCGCAAGGCGCTCCCTTTTGTGGATGTGTTCTGCGAAACCAAAGCCTTTGACCTTGAACAATCTCGCGCCATTTTGAGCAAGGCAAAAGAACTGGGCTTCCCGCTCAAAATTCATGCGGACGAATTTGACAACCTCGGCGGCGCGTCTTTGGCGGCGGAATTAGGCGCGGCAAGCGCCGACCACCTCGTCAAAACATCCGATGCGGATATTGCCGCGCTGGGAAAATCGGATACGGTAGCGGTAGCGCTGCCTTGCACGCCCTTTGGGCTTGCCGAACAGGATTACACCCCCGCGCAGAAAATCCTCGCCGCAGATGGAATGCTCGCCCTTGCCACCGATTGCAACCCGGGCACATCTTGCAACGAATCCATGCAGTTTGCCATAGCGCTTGCTTGTCGTTATATGAAGATAACTCCCGCGCAGGCAATTGCCGCCGCCACCATCAATGCCGCTCACGCCATTCGCCGCGCCGATACCATCGGCTCCATTGAGGTTGGCAAACAAGCAGATTTGCTCATTCTCTCCGTTTCAGATTACCGTCAGGTGGGCTATCGTTACGGCACAAACCTTGTGCGGCAAGTGATTAAACGCGGGCAGGTATATTCGGTGGATATGGGGTATTATCGCACGGCTTAATTTTTTACCTACATTTATGGAGATAAATACAAAATGCAAATAGACATCATCGGCGTTCCCATAGACCTCGGCGCAGACCGCCGCGGCGTAGATATGGGACCCAGCGCCATTCGCTATTCTCACCTCCAAAAAAAATTGGAAGAGATGGGCTACACCGTGCAAGACGAAGGCAACGTGGAAGTTCCCATTGCGGAAATGTGCAAAATTACCGATCCGCGCTTAAAGTACATTGATTGCATTGTTCCCGTCTCGCGGCGCGTGGCGGGCGCGGTTTCCACCTCGATGCAAGCGGGGCGTTTTCCGCTGGTCATTGGCGGCGACCACAGCCTTTCCATTGGCTCTGTGCGCGGCGCGGCGCGTCATAAAAAAATTGGCGTCATTTGGATTGACGCGCACGCCGACTTTAACACCGGCGAAACAACGCCCTCCGGCAATATTCACGGCATGTCTTTGGCGGCGCTGACCGGCATGGGCGACAAAGGCTTAACTCAACTTTGGGATGAACCCACGCCAGTCATTAACCCCGCCCGCGCCGCCGTAATTGGCGCGCGCGACCTGGACGCAGGCGAAAAAGCCAACTTAAAAAAAGCGGGCGTGTTGGTCATGGGCATGGAACAAATTGACCGCTATGGCATGGTGAACGTTGTGGAACGCGCCATCGCGCAGGTCAGCCAAGACGTGGACGGCATTTACCTCTCGTTGGATTTAGACGCGCTCGACCCGGAACACGCCCCCGGCGTGGGAACGCCCGTCCCGGCGGGGTTGAATCAACGCGAGACGCACCTCGCCTGCGAGATGATTCACGAAACCGGCAAACTCATCGGCATGGATTTGGTCGAAGTAAACCCTATTCTCGATTCTCGCAACCGCACCGCAACGCTGGCGGTGGAGTTTGCCCTTTCCGCTTTGGGGCGCAGAATTTGGCGGGGCGCATAATGCCCGTTACGTTGAACGACCTTGAAGGTCTGGCGCGTAGCGCGGGCGCAATTCTGCGCGATGGATATAACCGCGTCCATGACGTTCAATTTAAGGGAGTCATTGACCCCGTCACCGAAATTGACCGCGCCTCAGAAGAATTTCTCATTGCAGAGATAACCAAGCGCTTTCCTTTCAGCCGCATTGTGGCAGAAGAAAGCGGCGAGCAAGCCGGCTCTGGAAAAGGCGCGTGGTACATAGACCCGCTGGATGGCACGGTCAATTACGCTCACGCCATCCCGTTTTTTTGCGTCTCCATCGCCTACGCGGAAGAGGGCGTGGTTCAACTGGGCGCGGTGTACGACCCCATGCGCGATGAGATGTTTCTTGCCGAGCGCGGACGCGGAGCAACCCTCAACGGCAACCCCATTCACGCTTCCGCCGCCGACACGCTACAAAGAAGTTTGCTGGTGACGGGTTTTCCTTATGACACATGGAACACCGAACTGGATAATTTTAATAACTTTGAACGACTCGCCAAAATGACTCAAGGCGTGCGGAGACTCGGCTCCGCCGCGCTGGATGCCTGCTATGTGGGCGCGGGGCGCTTGGAAGGCTTTTGGGAATTGACCTTGCGCCCCTGGGACGTTGCCGCTGGCGCCTTGATTGCCGAAGAGGGCGGCGCGCGCGTGACCAACATGCAAGGCGATTCCAATTATTTTCGCGCGCCCTATTCCATCCTCGTCGCCGCGCCGCGCATTTACGAAGCCATGAAAGCAGCGCTCTTAAAACGCTAGAAAATCATTCGCCGCAGAGGCGCAGAGTCTTGTACTGAATTTTCTCCGTGCGCTCTGTGTTCTCTGTGATTAAATCTTTTGGCAAACCCGCTGAATTTTTGCTTGCTAAATCTTCCCCGCGCTGATATACTGCCGCCCGTTATGAAAAAAACCTTCGCGCTCGCGCATCATCATCATTGGCTCTCTCCCCGCAAAGTCGGGAGGTTTGCGCGCGCCTAATGGACGTTTTTTTTACGCAACCCCATCAACCCCGACTTTATAGTCGGGGTTTTTTGTTAATTTTTTTCAACCGTTCACAGAAAGGACTTCCATGAATTCGCCGCTTCGTCTCTCCATTCCCTCCAAAGGTCGCCTGCAAGAGGATACCATGCGTTTCCTCGCGGAATGCGGGCTGCCCGTGCAAAAACTCAACCCGCGCCAATATCAAGCCAAAATGCCAGCCCTGCCAGATTTAACCATCCTCTTTCAACGTCCGGGCGATATTGTCGTCAGCGCGCGCGATGGCAGCGTGGATTTTGGCATTACCGGTTTAGACGTGCTGGAAGAAAAACGCGGCGCAGATGAAATTATTGCCCTGCATGACGCGCTCGGCTTCGGTCATTGCGCCTTGATGTTGGCAACGCCAGAGGCGTGGACTCAAATTGAGGACGTAGAATCTTTGCGCGGGTATGTTGCCGCGTTGGGTCGCCCGCTGCGCGTGGCGACCAAATTCCCCAATCTCACCGAAAAATTTTTGAACCTCAAACAAATTCCGCACACGCTCATCGCCGCCGAAGGAACGCTCGAAACCGCGCCGACCATCGGCTACGCCGACATCATTTCAGATTTAGTCTCCTCTGGGCAAACCTTGCAAGACAACCGCTTACGCGCCCTCTCTGACGGGCTGATTCTTTCCTCACAGGCGGCGCTGATTGCCAACCGCAAGACTCTGCAAGAAAACGCGGCGGCGTTAGAAATGGCGCGGCGGCTCTTGGAATACATTGAAGCGCACATGCGCGCAAAAGAAAACCTTTTGGTCATCGCCAACATGCGCGGAGACAGCGCCGAAAGCATTGCCCGTAAAATTTTTAGCCAAACTTCGGCGGGCGGTTTACAAGGACCTACCCTTAGCTCCATTGTGACTCGCGTTGAAAACGAACCTTGGTACTCTGCCACAGTGGTCGTGCGGCGAGACGCGCTGACGCAAGCCATTGCGGAGCTGCGCGCCATTGGCGGCAGCGGCATCATCGTCTCGCCGGTGACGTATATTTTTGAAGAAGAGCCGCCGCGTTATACCGCCATGCTCGCGGAGTTGAAAAAATGAATCTTCGCGCTCATTTAGAATCCTTGCCGCCCTACGCGCCCATTGAGCCGTTTGAGGTGTTATCTGCCCGCGTGGGGCGCGCGCCTTCGCAAATTGTCAAGTTGGACGCAAACGAAAATCCCTATGGCATGTTGCCCGCCGCGCGCGAAGCGCTGGCGCAGATGAACTTTCCGCACATTTACCCAGACCCGGAAAGCCGCGCCCTGCGAAACGCGCTCGCAGCGTTTAGCGGCGTTCCTGCGGAATATTTGCTGGCGGGCGCGGGCGCAGACGAGTTGATAGATTTGCTCATGCGCGTTTTTCTTGACCCGCAAGATTGCGTTCTCTCCTGCCCGCCGACCTTTGGCATGTATTCCTTTGACGCGCAATTGAACGCCGCGCGTTGCGTGGAGATTCCGCGCCGCGCCGATTTTTCTCTGGACGTGGAAGCGATTCGCCGCGCTGTGTTTGAATTTCGCCCCAAGATGATTCTGCTCGCCTCGCCGAACAACCCGGATGGCTCGCTCATTCCGCCCGTCGTTTTAGACGCGCTCTTGGAACTCCCTGTTTTAGTGGTTTTGGATGAAGCCTACATTGAATTTGCAGGGGAAAATTTGGGCGCAAGCCTCAGCCGCATTCGTCAAGTTCCAGAGCGAAAAAATTTGGTAGTCTTGCGGACGTTTAGCAAATGGGCGGGCTTGGCGGGTTTGCGCGTAGGCTATGGCGCATTTCCGCGCTGGCTCATGCCGGTTTTGTGGAAATCTAAACAGCCTTACAATGTAAACGTTGCCGCCAATACGGCGGCGCTTGCCTCCTTGGCGCATGTGGACGAATTGAAAAAAATTGTCGCCTTGCTGCAAGACGAGCGCGCGCGCTTATTCTCCGCTTTGCAAGCGCTTCCATTTTTACAGCCTTACCCCACTTTATCCAATTTTGTTTTATGCAAGGTCATTAACAAGGACGCGGCGGCGTTGAAGGAAAACCTTGCCCGCCATGGAATTTTCATCCGCTACTTTAATAAACCCGGATTGAGCGACTGCGTTCGCGTGAGCGTGGGTAAACCCGCAGACACAGACGCATTGATTGAAGCGCTCAAAAGCGTTTGAAACAGGAGCAACCATGCGAACTTTTCAAATTTCCCGCATTACCAATGAGACTCAAATTGAAGTTCAATTAAACCTAGATGGCGCGGGCGCGCATCAAATTTCTACGGGCATTGGCTTTTTAGACCACATGCTCACTCATCTTGCCGTGCATGGGCTGTTTGATTTGACTCTCAAAGCGCAAGGCGATTTGCACATTGACGTTCATCACACGGTGGAAGATGTGGCGCTGGCGCTGGGGCAAGCCTTTGATGGCGCGCTTGGCAGCCGCAAGGGCATTACCCGCATGGCGGATTGTTTTGCGCCGATGGATGAAACCCTTGCCCATGTGGCGCTGGATTTATCGGGGCGACCTTACGCGGCAATTCAAGCCGTTTGGCATACGCCCTATGTCGGCGAAGTTCCCGTTACGCTCTTCCCCCATTTTTTTGAATCGTTTGCGGTGACGGCGCGCTGCAACCTGCACGCGCGAATTTTATACGGGCGCGATGACCATCATCAAGCCGAAGCGCTCTTCAAGGCGTGGGCGCGCGCCTTAGACGCGGCGACTTGTATTGACCCGCGCCGCGCCGAACAGATTCCCTCCACAAAGGGGACGTTGTAGCATGAATCAGATAATTCTCATTGACGCAGGCACGGGGAATTTACGCTCCGTGCAAAAAGCGCTGGAAGCGGCGGGCGCAGCCGTGACGCGCTCGGATGACCCGCTGAAGGTTTTGACCGCTGAAAAGGTGGTGTTGCCGGGCGTGGGCGCGTTTGGCGACTTTATGCAAGGCTTGCGCGCGCGCAACTTGGAAGGCGCAGTGAAAGAAATTGCCGCGCGCGGCGTTCCGCTTTTGGGAATTTGCGTGGGCATGCAAGCCCTGTTTGAAAGCGGCGAGGAAATGGGAACGCACGCCGGGCTGTCTTTGCTGCGCGGGCGCGTTTTGCGTTTTGAAGATTCTCTTGGGGTGAAGATTCCGCACACAGGCTGGAATCAACTTTGCCCGAAGTCTGCCGCGCCGCTTTTTCATCAAGTGGAAGAGGACGCGTATGTTTACTTTAATCATTCCTATTATTGCCATGCGGAAGATTCCTCTGACATAACCGCCACAGTGGAATATGGCTTTGCGTATGCCTGCGCCGTGCAGCGCAAAAATATTTATGGCGTTCAATTTCATCCAGAGAAGAGTCAGGCGGTGGGTCTGCAAATTTTGAAAAATTTTGTGGAGGCAAAATGAGTTTTACCGTGTACCCCGCCATAGATTTGCGCGGCGGCAAGGTCGTCCGATTGCAAGAAGGCGACCCGCTGCGGCAGACCGCGTACAGCGCCGACCCCGCCGAGACGGCGCGGCGTTGGCTTGCCGCAGGCGCGGAGTGGATTCATGTGGTCAATTTAGATGGCGCGTTTGGAGAAAGCGATGACGTGAATTTAACAGCGCTGGAAAAAATTTTGCAATGCGGCGCAAAGGTTCAATTTGGCGGCGGCTTGCGCTCCTTAGACGCTTTGAAGCGCGTCTTTGAATTGGGCGTTGCCCGCGCCGTGCTGGGAACGGCTGCGGTGGAAGACCCCGCTCTTGTGGCTTTGGCGTTGGAACAATTTGGCGCGCAAAAAATTGCCGTTGGCATAGACGCGCGCGATGGCTTGGTTCGCACACGCGGTTGGAAAGATAACAGCGGCGTGGCGGCGTTAGACCTTGCGCTGCAATGGAAGCAGGCGGGCTTGCAAACCGTCATCTTTACCGACATCAGCCGCGATGGTCTTGGCGGTGGCGTGAACCTTGCCGCCACGCAAAACCTTGCGCGGCAAAGCGGGCTGAACGTCATTGCTTCCGGCGGGGTTCATCAAATAGAAGATGTGATTGCGATTAAACGCGCCGATTTAGCGGGCGTGATTATTGGACGCGCGCTCTACGAAGGCGCGGTGAACGCGGCGGATGCGATAAAACTTTCAACGCTCTAACGTTCTAACGTTCCAACGTTTTAACGTTTTAACGTTCCAACTTTCCAGCGTTCCCCCAAGGAGACTCATGCTATCCAAACGAATTATTCCCTGTTTAGACGTAAAAGATGGGCGCGTGGTGAAGGGCGTAAACTTTGTCAATTTGCGAGACGCGGGCGACCCCGTAGAACAGGCGCGTCTTTACGATGGGCAAGGCGCGGACGAATTGGTCTTTCTCGATATTTCCGCCACACACGAAGGACGCAAAACGACATTGGAATTGGTCAGTCGCGTGGCGGAGACGGTCTTCATGCCGCTAACAGTCGGCGGCGGCATTCGCTCCGTAGATGATATGCGGAACTTGCTGCTGGCAGGCGCGGACAAAATCAGCGTAAACTCGGCGGCGGTACAAAACCCGTCTTTACTTTCCGAGGGCGCGGCGCGTTTCGGCGCGCAGTGTATTCTCTTGGCAATTGACGCGCGGCGCAAAGATTCTCATTGGGAGGTCTTTGTGAATGGCGGAAGAACCGCCGCCGGTTTAGACGCGGTGGAGTGGGCGGCGCGTGGCGTAGAACTCGGCGCGGGCGAAATTCTCCTCACTAGCATGGATGCGGACGGCACGCTCAACGGCTATGACGTGGAACTCACCCGCCAAATTGCAGAAGCCGTCTCCGTGCCGGTCATCGCCTCTGGCGGCGCGGGCAATGCCCGCCACTTTGCAGAAGTTTTGACCGTAGGCAAAGCGGATGCGGCGCTCGCCGCTTCGCTCTTCCATGACGGCAAACTCCAAATCCCCGCACTCAAACGCGAGTTAAAATCGCTCCATCTTCCTATTCGCTTATGAAACCTCGTTTCGACTCTAACGGACTTATCCCCGCCATTGTGCAAGACGCCGACACGCAAGAAGTTCTCACGCTGGCGTATATGAATGAAGAATCTTTGCAGCTGACGCTGGAAAGCGGCGAAACTTGGTTTTGGTCGCGCAGCCGAAAAGAACTCTGGCATAAAGGCGCAACCTCTGGCAACATTCAGCGCGTGACTGAAATTCGTTTAGATTGTGACGCAGACGCGCTGCTCATTCTCGTTCATCCCGCCGGACCCGCCTGTCACACCGGCGAGCGTTCCTGTTTTTTTAACCTTCCAACGTTTTAACGTTCTAACGTTTCAACCTTCCAACCATCCAACCCCATGAACATACAAACCCTTTTTAACATCATCCTAGACCGCAAAGAAAACCCATCCGAATCTTCTTACACATCCAGCCTGTTTGCCCAAGGGCTACCGCGCATCGCGCAAAAAGTGGGCGAAGAAGGCACAGAAGTTGTGGTCGCGGCGCTCGCCCAAGACGACCAGCGCCTCATTGAAGAAATTGCCGACCTAACCTACCACACGCTTGTTCTGCTTGCCGCGCGCGGACTTTCGCCCGCGCAGGTCGCCGCCGAATTAGAGAAACGCCATCAATGAAAATCATTTTGCTGGATATAGACAGCGTGCTGGTGCAGCCGCATGGCTACCGCGCCGCCTTACGCGCAACCATTGCGCGTTTCATTCCCGCCTCTGTGCCAATTCCAGAGAGTCTCATTTTAGAAATTGAAAAACGCGGCATATCCAGCGAATGGGATATGGCGGCGCTGCTGATTGCCTCCTATTGGAATTTGATTTTGACTCAGCGCCCGCAGAAGCAACTTCCCGACCAAGTATCTGCCGCCGCCGAAATGATTTGCCGCGCCGCGCCGCTCAACCCGCTGCCGCTTGCCCTGCCCGAATTTGACCTGACGCCCGGAGAATTCCCCTCGCAAACTGCGCTGCGGCTGGGGCTATTCCCCGCCATTCCGCCCGCGCTCAAACGGAACTTACTCGCCTTCACCCGCGATATAACGCGCAGCGACCCGACTCGCGCCCTGCAACATTTTACGCTGGGCAGCGCTCGCTTTGAGCGGGCATATCGGCTGCCCGCCGACTTTGGCTCTGAATCCTATTTGCTGAAATATGACCAGCCGAATTTAGACGAAAGCGATTGCGCCGTCTTGCGGCGCGAGGACGCTCGACTGGCAATTCTCACCGCTCGCCCGTCTGCCCCGCCGCGTGAAGTAAAAGAATTTTTAGCGGGCTACGCGCCCGAAGCGGAGCTAGCGCTAGAACTCGTTCAACTGAGCGGCGTTCCGCTGATGGGGTACGGCAAACTTCAATATATTGCGGCGCAGCGCGGCTTAGACGCGGCGGCATTAATCAAACCCTCCGCTTTTCACGCGCTGGCGGGCATTCTCTCCGCATGGACGGGGGAGGAGCTGCCCGCGCTGCAAGCGGCGGCGGACTGGCTGCAAACGCAAAAACTCCCCGCCGCGTTTGGCGCATTGCCAACCTCATTTGAATTGCTGGTGGTGGAAGATACGCTGGGCGGCGTGCGTTCTACCCGCGCCGCCGCGCAGGCGTTGAACGCGCATGGTTTTCAAGTTACTGCCCGCCCGTTGGGGTTAAGCGGCGCGTCTGCCGCAAAAGCCGCCGCTTTTGCGGCGGCGGATGTGGCTCATTTTGAAAATTGGAAAACGCTATGGCAAGCGCTCAACTCTTAAACCTTCCCTGCCAAATAATCTAATACAAATTGCAGGGCAGCGTTTGCGGAGTAGCGTTTATTTTGAAGGCGGTCTCCGTCCCAAATAAAATGCCGCGCCCATTCGCCGTCTTTTGCGGCAAGCCCAAACCATGTTAGCCCCACTGGCTTGCCGGGCATTCCCCCGCCCGGACCGGCAATGCCGCTGACGGAGACGGCAATATCCGCATTCAAGATGCGCCGCGCGCCGCGCGCCATTTCGCGCGCGGTTTCTTCGCTCACCGCGCCGTGCGCGTGCAGCGTATCCCATGAAACGCCCAAGATGTTCACTTTGGCGGAATAGGCATACGCAACCACGCCGCCTAAAAAATATTCCGATGAGCCGGGCAGGTTGGTAATGAGGTCTGAAACAAGCCCGCCCGTACAAGACTCTGCGGCGGCAAGCGTGGCGTTTCTGGCGCGTAAGACATCGCGCAGTTGTTCTTCAAGGGACAGCGGCATGTGACTCCAATTTGCTATCTGGCAAAATTTTTCATCGATTATACATCGTGTATAATTTTTGCATGAACAAAATCATTGGAAAAACGCTCGGCTCTGTGCAGGTTGTGGAATTGATTGCGCGCGGCGGCATGGCGGAAGTCTATCTCGGCGAGCATACGCGCCTTAATCGCAAAGTGGCTGTAAAAATTATGCGCGAGCATGTGGAGGATGACCCCGATAACCGCGCGCGCTTTGAGCGTGAGGCGCAGGTTGTGGCGGGGCTGCGCCACCCAAATATCATTCAAGTTTTTGACTATGAAATTGTGGACGGGCAACCCGCCTTGATGATGGAATATGTGCCGGGCGCTTCTTTAGGAACTTACCTCAAAGCGCTGAACAAGCGCGGCGAAAAACTGCCCATAGAAACGACTCTGCGGATACTTTCTATGCTGGCTTCCGCGTTAGATTACGCTCACGCGCAGCACATCATTCACCGCGATATTAAACCCGCCAACGTGCTGCTACGCTCTGCGAGCGGACCCATTGACCCAGACCAGCCGCTGCCCGCAGACGTGGAGCCGGTTCTGACCGATTTTGGCTTGGTGCGTCTGCTCGATTCCACCGTGCAAACTTCTACGGGGGCGGTCTCTGGCACGCCTGCTTACATGAGCCCCGAACAGGCGCGCGGCGATAAGTTGGATTTTCATACCGATATTTATTCGCTGGGCGTGATGTTATACGAAATGCTGGCGGGACGCGCTCCCTTTGAAGCCGAATCTTCTTTTGGGGTGTTGATGAAACACCTCAACGAGCCGCCGCCGCCTATGCCCAATGTTTCTAGCGATGTGCAAGCGGTGGCGAATCGCGCGTTGGCAAAAAACGCGGCGGATAGGTTCGACTCCGCTGCGGCGATGATGAAGGAATTACAAGCGGTCTTTAATGGCGAGACCGTTTCAGCGGAGACGACTCGCCTTGCCACGCCCGCGCCAACTCCGCCCGAAGGTACGCGGCGAAAATTTAATTGGAATTATGTCTTTGCGGGGGCGCTTCTTCTGGCGTTTGCCTTTGTCGGTCTTCAATATTGGAAGCCCGGCTTGCGCGGAGATTCATCCGTTGGGCGCGTTTCCTTTAACGATTTCAACGCCGAGATGGATAAATTGACGCTGACGATTTCTGACTTGCCCGCGCCCAAAGCCGGAACGCATTATGAGGCGTGGCTGCTTTCTCAGGGCGGCGAGACGCGCCGCAATTTGGGCGTGGTGGAGATGAACAAACGGCAGGGCGCTTTGGTCTTTACCGATACCAACGGGCGAAATATTTTGGCGGGCTTTGACCAGATTGAGATTACCGCCGAGCCGAATAACGACCCCGCGCCGCAAGAATCTTCGGGCGAGATTATCGCGTCTTCGGTTTTTCCGCCCCTCGCGCTGGTGCATGTGCGTCATTTAGACGTGAAGTTTGCGTCTGCGCCCAACGGCGCGCCGCTGGTTTCCGGTTTATGGTATTCCGCCGATGGGCTGCATGACGAGGCTTTAGCGTTGCAAGCGGCGTATGAGAAAAAAGACGAAGCGGCATTTCGTTTGATAACCGAGAAAATGATTAATCGAGTCGCGGGCAATCAAAACTTTAATCAATATAAAGATTGGAATGGGAACGGCGCAACGGACGATGGCAGCGATGGCTACGGGTTGCTATTTAACGGCGAGCAGGGCTATACCGAGCAGGGCTATATTCCGCAGACTGTTTCTCACGCGCAATTTGCCGCGCAGGCGCTGGATTCTACAAAGAACATTCAATCTCATAGCGAGCATGTGGTCGTTTGCGCCAAGAACGTTCAAGGTTGGACAGAACAACTTTTGAAGGACGCGCTCACTTTGCAGGAGTTAAACTTTGGCGCGGAGATGGAGACCTTATTGCCAGAGGTTGCCGCGCTTTCGAGCCAAATCTCCTCTGGCGCGGACGCGGACGGGGATGAGTTGATTGAGCCAATCGTGGGCGAATGCGGCGCGGACGCTATTTATGAACACGCGCATTATATGTCCGACATGCCGCTGCTGCTCGGCGCGCATCGCATCTCTTTACCTGCGGCGACAAAAACAAAGTAGAGGTAAAAAAACGCAAAAGCGGTACGTCTTTCCAGAGGACGTATCGCTTTTTTTGCGCTTTTGAAAAGACTCTATTTTGTAAAGGAGAATCATTTATGAAAAAGACAGACCGTATTTCATTAATAGCGTTGCCGATTGAAATATTAATTGGCGTGTTGGTCGCTCTGGCGGGCAGTCAGGGCGGGGCTACGCTGGCGGGCGTTCCGCTGTTTGCGGGCATGGTTGGGCTGGCGTTTTTAATTCAATGGCTGGCGTTTATTCCCGCGTACCTTAACCAGACCGAAAAGTTTTTTGATATTACCGGCAGCCTGACTTATATCTCTATTAGCGTGGCGGCGATTCTCTTAAGCCCCAAAGTGGATGCGCGCGCGCTGCTGCTGGCGGCGTTAGTCATCATTTGGGCTGCGCGGCTTGGCAGTTTTCTATTTTCTCGCATTCACAAGGCGGGCAAGGATGACCGCTTTGATGAGATTAAACCTTCGCTCATTCGCTTCTTTAACGTGTGGACGATTCAAGCCTTGTGGGTGACATTTACCGCCGCCGCGGCATTGGTTGCCATTACAACAAATTACCGCAAACCATTGGATGCGTTTGCCGTCATCGGCTTTTTGTTGTGGCTCTTTGGCTTTGCGTTTGAGGTCATCGCTGATACGCAAAAATCAAAATTCAACGCCGACCCGCAGAATAAAGGCAAGTTCATTCAAAGCGGCTTGTGGGCAAAATCGCGGCATCCCAATTACTTTGGAGAGATTATGCTGTGGCTGGGCGTGGCTGTGATTGCCCTGCCCGTGCTGCAAGGCTGGCAGTGGGTGGCGCTCATCTCGCCGCTGTTTGTCACCCTGCTATTGACGCGCGTCAGCGGCGTTCCCATGCTGGAACAAAAAGCCGATAAAAAATGGGGCGGTCAGGCGGATTACGAAGAATATAAAAAGAACACGCCGGTATTGATTCCTAAACTATAATCCCCGTTTGGAAAGGCAAAGTAATGCAAGTCTTAAGACTTGCGCTACTTAAATCCCTATGGCATTAATTAGTCTGCAAGACGTTTCGCTTGGCTACGGCGGACCGCGCCTGTTTGATAACATCAACTTGCAAATTGAGCGCGGCGAGTGGGTGGGTCTATTGGGGCGCAACGGCGCGGGAAAATCTACGCTGTTGAAATTGATCAACGGGGAGATAGAACCGCAGAGCGGAACGGCGGCGTGTCAGCAAAATTTGCGCGTGGCGTATCTTCCGCAGGAAGTTCCCACAGATATAAACGGCAAAGTTTTTGATATTGTAGCCAGCGGGTTGGGCGCGGCTCGCCCACAAGACGAACATCACTGGCAGGGGCAGTTGCAAGCGGAGCAGGTCATCTCGCGCATGGCATTGAACCCCGCCGCGCAGTTTGAATCTCTCTCGGCGGGCATGAAGCGCCGCGTTATGTTGGCGCGCGGCTTGGCAAAAAATCCCGATTTGTTATTGCTGGACGAGCCGACCAATCATCTGGATATTGCTTCCATAGACTGGCTGGAAGGTTTTCTCAAACGCTGGGGCGGCACGCTATTTTTTGTGACGCATGACCGCGTATTTCTGCAACGCCTCGCCACGCGCATTGTGGAGTTGGACAGAGGGCGGCTCTTTGATTGGAATTGCAGTTACACAACCTTTGTAGAGCGCAAAGAAGCCATGCTCGCCGCCGAAGCGGAACAAAACGCGCTCTTCGATAAAAAACTCGCGCAAGAAGAAATTTGGATTCGCAAGGGCATTGAGGCGCGGCGCACGCGCAACGAGGGCAGAGTCCGCGCCCTCAAACGTCTGCGTGAACAGCGCAAAGAACGGCGCGAACGGCTTGGCAAAGTTAAGATGCAAATTCAAAGCGAGCAGCGTTCGGGCAAAATTGTGATTGAAGTTGAAAACCTGCATTACGCCTACGGCGATAAAAAAATCATCCGCGACTTTACGACTGTCATTCAACGCGGCGACAAAATTGGCATCATTGGACCGAACGGCTCTGGCAAGACCACGCTGCTGCGTCTCTTGCTGGGCGAGTTAACTCCGCAAAGCGGCAGCGTGGAGCATGGAACGAATCTTCAAATTGCGTATTTTGACCAACTGCGCGCGCAGTTGGATGAAAGCAAATCCGTTTTAGATAATGTGGGGCAGGGGCGCGATAACGTCACCATCAACGGCAAGCCGCGCAATTTGAACGTTTATCTCGAAGATTTTCTTTTTTCAAAAGATAGAGTGAATGCGCCCATCAGCGCGCTTTCTGGCGGCGAGCGCAATCGTCTGCTGTTGGCGCGTCTATTTACTCAGCCCGCAAATTTACTCGTCATGGACGAACCCACCAACGACCTAGACATTGAGACGCTGGAAATTCTTGAAGACTTATTGTTGGATTATGAAGGCGCACTGCTGCTGGTTAGCCATGACCGCGCGTTTTTGAATAACATTGTCACCAGCACGCTGGCGGTGGATGGCGGCGGCGCAGTGACGGAAACTGTTGGCGGGTACGATGAATGGGGGCGGCAGAACGAATCGAAAATGGAAGAGAAGCCGCGCATAAAATTGGCGCAAGAAAAAAATGAGGGGCAAATCAAAAAAGCGGGCTATAAAGAAAAGCGTGAGGCGGAGTTGCAGAAGCGGGAATTGGCGGAGCTGCCGCCGCGCATCGAAAACCTTGAGGCGGAGATTCAGCGCCTGACCGCAGAGATGGCGCGTCCCGCATTTTATCAACAAGACAGCGCCGAGATTGCTCGTCAAGCCGAGCGCCTTGCCGCCTTGCAAGACGAGCTCGCGCAGGCGTATATTAAATGGGAAGAGTTGGAGAGTTTGCACGGCGAATAAGAACGCATCCACGAAGGGCGCGAATATTCACGAAGAAGATTGAACTTCGTGTTCCTTCGTGAACTTCGCGGATAAAAAATAAAATAAATATGCCTTAAGGTAAAATCCCCGCAATGGAAATTTCTGAAAAGGTTCAAAGCCAGCTTGCCACCTTGCCGACCAAACCCGGCTGTTATCTCTACCGCAACGCGGCGGGGACAATCATCTACGTTGGCAAGGCGATTAACTTAAAGAATCGCGTGCGCTCCTATTTCCACGCGGATTCAAGCCACGACAACAAAACGCGCCTGCTCGTCCGCGAAATTGCGGACATTGAATGGATTGTGGTCGGCTCGGAACTAGAAGCCTTGATTCTTGAAATGAACTTAATCAAGAAACATCGCCCCAAGTACAACATCCGCTTAAAAGACGACAGGCGCTACCCGTACATCAAAATTCATTGGAGCGAGGCGTACCCGCGCGTGACCGTGACGCGCTACATGGAAGAAGACGGCTCGCGCTATTTTGGACCTTACACTTCCGCGTGGGCGGTCTATCAAACGCTGGACGCGCTGCGGAAAATTTTTCCCTACCTAACATGCGACCGCGAAATTACAGGGTTGGATAAACGCGCCTGCTTGTACTACGACATCAAATTATGCAGCGCGCCGTGCATTGGCGCGGCGACTCAAGCCCAATACCGCCAGATGATTTCCGACCTGATGGATTTTCTTAACGGACACAGCGAAGAAATTTTAACGCGCATGAGCAACGACATGCAAAAAGCCGCCGATGAAATGCGCTTTGAAAAAGCCGCCGCGCTGCGCGACCAACTCAAAGCCATGCAAGCCGTCATTGAACGGCAGAAGATTGTCTTCGCCGCCGACTACAAAGATTCCGATGTGTTGGCAATGGCGCGCTCAAACGGCGAAGCCTGCGTGCAAGTCTTCTTCATTCGCGGCGGCAAATTGATTGGGCGCGAATATTTTATTTTGGAAGGCGCGCAAGATACCGCCGACCATGAAGTAATGGCGCAATTTGTTAAACAGTTTTACGACGAGGCGGCGAACATCCCCGCCCAAGTGATGCTGCCCGATGAAATTGAAATGGAAGAATCGCGCATCATCAGCCAGTGGATGAAATCCAAACGCGGCGGCGACAAGGTGGAGTTCTTCGTCCCCAAAGACGGGCAACCCCGCGACTTGGTGAAGATGGCGGCGGAAAACGCCGCCGAAACCCTGCAAGCGCTTCGCTCTCAATGGCAGGCGGACGCGCACAAACAGGAGCAGGCGCTGGGCGAACTGCAAGCCGCGCTTCATCTTTCTGCGCCGCCAAATCGAATTGAATGTTATGACGTGAGTCACACGCAGGGCGTGGCGACTGTGGGCGCAATGGTGGTCTTTGAGCAAGGCACGCCCGCCAAAAACCTGTACCGCAAATTTAACATAGATAGCACGAGCATTGGCGCGCCGGATGATTTTGCTTCGATGGAAGAAATGCTGACGCGGCGCTTTCGGCGGTGGCGAGCGGCTCAGGAAACAGAACCAAAACCCGGCGAGAAAAAAGACGCGGCGTTTTCCTTCCTCCCAGATTTAATCATCATAGATGGCGGCAAGGGACAGCTCGGCAGAGTTGTCAAAGTGTTGGAGCAGTTTAACTTGTTGGATAAAGTTCCCGTGGTGGGCTTGGCAAAACAAGAGGAGGAAATTTTCTTCCCGCACAAGAGCGAACCGTTATTGCTGCCGCGCCATTCACAGGGACTTTACCTCACACAGCGGATTCGGGATGAAGCGCACCGCTTTGGCATTACCGCGCATCGCGCCAGACGGTCGAAGATTGGCTTCGCCTCGCAGTTGGATTCCATCCCCGACATTGGCGCGGTCAGACGCAAGGCGCTCTTGAAACATTTTGGCTCAGTGGATAAGATTAAACAAGCCAGCCTTGAGGAACTTTTGGCGGTCAAGGGCATGAACGTCCGCGCCGCAGAATCCATCAAAGCGCATTTGGAGTAGGAGCAAATATGATTACAGAGCCAGTCGTTATCCCGAAAGGGACGCATAATGTTTTGAAAAAATTAACGGGGCAAACGCGCCCTGATATTGCTTTGGCGCTTGCCATCAAAGACCTTGTACGGCTGCGTACAAAAGAGGAACAAGAACAAATTGCGTTCTTTGAAAATAAATACAAAATGACCTTTGTGGAATTTGAAAAAGCCTGCGAGGATGGCAGGGTGAAAGACCCATACTCATACGAAGTTGAACAAGATGGTTTTGAGTGGGAAGCCGCCATTACCGAACTTGACGCATTAGAGGAAGTCTCGCAATGGATAGTATGAGCGTTGAAGATTTTGAAGACTTGATTATTTCAAGTTGCTCGAAATCCGGCGTGGTTCTAAATACAACAATTTTGATTTCCAAATTTACATGGATGAAAATACGAGTTTCCTTGAAAGACGGAACGTTTCTCGATGTGTCATACAATCAGGCGACAGGAAAAACGGCTTACGCTCATATTCACGATGAACAGAGAATCTTTGGCGCGGATAATAAAAATGGCTGGCATTGGCATCCCTACGCAGACCCGCAGCGCCATGATTTTGTAGAGCAAGAAATTACGTTTGCAGAATTTTTGAAAAAAGTGGAAGAGAATTTATTAAAATGAAACAAATTTGGATTGTGGACGATGACGAAGAAATGGGACGAGCCGCCAGCCTCATGTTAAAATTGCTCGATTTTGAGGCGCAATATTTCTTCCATCCACGCAAAGCCGCGCAAGCGCTGATGGCAGGCGGCGCGCCCGACCTGCTGTTGCTGGATATTATGATGCCGGAAGTGACCGGATTGGATATGCTGGAATTTATTCGCCGCCGCAAAGAATGGCAAAACCTGCCCATTGTCATGCTGACTTCCGAAGCGTCCGACATCACCATAGATAAGGCGCTTGCTCTCGGCGCGGATGGCTACATCAAAAAGCCTGTTACAATCGAGGAGTTAGAGGTTGCCATCGCGCAAGCCTTTGCAAAACATCGTTAAGCAGCGTTCATCCAATAAATTCCATAAAGTGAGAAATGTCATGTCTGTTAAGAATTCTAAAAACAAACCGTCCGCCACTCCCTCCCAGCGCAACGCGCAAATTCTATTCTCTATTGTCGCGCTCATTGTAATTTTGTCTATGGTCTTTTCCGCTATCTCCAACTTCTAACTGCGTTTCCTCGTTTCATAGACTTTTTGCGCGGCTCTTACGCCGCGCTTTATTTCGCCTTTTTATAAAGATACGGAACTCCTTATGTTAGATAAATTAAAAGCCATTGAAGACCATTTTGAACAAATCAGCGAAGAACTTGGCGACCCGTCTGTCAATTATCAGCGCGTGGCGGAACTTAACAAAGAGCGCGTGGATTTAGAGCCGCTCATCGCCAAAGCGCGCGAATATCGCCAAGCCGTAAAAAATTTGGAAGACGCCAAGCGCATCATCATTGAAGAGAATGACGCGGAACTGATTGCGCTGGCAAAAGCGGACGTGGACGACCTTGCCCCGAAAATTGAACTGCTCGAAAAACAAATTCGCAAAATGCTCGTCCCCAAAGACCCGCGTGACGATAGAAACGTCATCTTTCAAATTCGCGCCGGAGCGGGCGGAGACGAAGCCGCTATTTTTGCCGCAGACCTGTTTCGCATGTACACGCGCTACGCCGAAGATAAACGTTGGAAGACGGAAATTGTCTCTGAAAATATGATTGGCGTAGGCGGGTACAAAGAGGTCATCTTTGAAGTGCGCGGGCAGGGCGCGTATTCCAAACTTAAATATGAATCCGGCGTGCATCGCGTGCAGCGCGTCCCCGCCACCGAATCGCAGGGACGCATTCACACCTCCACCGCCACTGTGGTCGTCATGGCGGAAGTGGATGACGTGGAAGTGGACATCCCCGAATCGGATATTGTCGTTGAGGTCTATCGCTCCTCTGGCGCGGGCGGGCAAAACGTGCAAAAGAACTCCACCGCCGTGCGGCTGTATCACAAACCCACAGGCATGATTGTGACCTGTCAAGATGAACGCTCGCAACTGCAAAATAAATTGCGCGCCTTAAGCATCTTGCGCGCGCGCTTGTTTGAGATTGAAGAACAAAAACGCCAAGCGGAATTGGAAGCCGACCGCCGCTCGCAGGTTGGCTCTGGCGACCGCTCTGAAAAAATTCGCACTTATAACTACCCGCAAAACCGCGTCACCGACCACCGCGTTGGATATTCCAGCTATAACCTGCCCGCCGTGATGGATGGCGAGATTGACCAATTCATTGATGAACTCTCCGCAAAAGACGAATCGCAGCGCCTCGCTTCCAGCGGCATGGATGATGAATAGTGAAGGTTGCAGACCTGTTGAGCCGGGCGGCTAAAAAATTATCTTTTAGCGAAACGCCGCAGTTGGACGCGCAAGTATTGATGGCGCACATTCTTAAAAAATCGCGCGCGCAGCTCATGGCTCATTTAGATGAAGACATAGCCGCAGAAGCGCTTGAAACCATAGAACAGGCGTTAAGAGAAATGGGAGCGGGCAAACCGCTCCCATATATTTTGGGGGAGTGGGAGTTCTTTGGGCTGTCGTTTGAAGTCTCGCCCGCTGTTTTAATTCCGCGCCCAGAGACGGAACTGCTTGTTGAAAAAGCGCTTGCCTTTTTGCAATCTTCCCCGCAAAAAAATGTCGCCGATGTTGGCGCAGGCAGCGGCGCAATTGCCGTCTCCATTGCGGCGCATGTTCCCGCCGCGCAAATTCTGGCTACCGATATTTCCCCCGCCGCATTAAACATCGCCAAACGCAACGCGCAACGGCACAAGGTTCAAAAGCAAATCACTTTTGTGGAATGCGACTTATTGCCAAATTTAGAATTAAGAATTCTAAATTCTAAATTTGATTTACTTTGCGCCAACCCACCTTACATTCCCACCGAGACGCTGCGCGCGCTGCCCATCTACGGGCAAGAGCCTGCGCTGGCGCTGGATGGCGGCGCGGACGGGCTGAGTGTTTACCGCCGTCTGTTTGAGATGGCTCCCCAATATTTGAATCCTCGCGCGGCGCTGTTGCTGGAAATTGAATCAACATTAGGGGCGCAAACTGCCGCGCTGGCTTTGCAACACTTTCCGAACGCAAGAGTCAATTTGCACCCAGACCTCGCGGGCAAAGATAGGCTATTGGAAATTCAGACTTGCGGTTAGAGTAAAATAAAATATGTTTTTCCTTCAATCTCCGCCTCCTACTCGTTTTGATTTGCGCTTCGCGCTCTTCGGAATTCCTGTTCGCGTTCACCCGTTGTTTTGGATGATTCCGCTGCTGATTAGTTCCAGCTCGCCTTCGCTGACGGAAATTTTGGTTTGGGTGGCTGCGGTGTTTCTCTCCATCCTCGTTCATGAGATGGGTCACGCGCTTGCAATGCGTTTTTATGGGCAGCGCTCGCAAATTGTGTTGCACGCTATGGGTGGGCTGACCATCCCCGAAAGCGTGGCGTGGGGAACAGGTTGGGCGGCGGTAGCGCTTGCTCCCATGCAGGAGATTTTAATCACCGCCGCCGGACCCGCCTTTGGTTTTGCCTTTGCCGCGCTGCTGTTGGCGCTGGTGAATGCGTTGGGCGGTTTAATCTCCATCTCTTTCTTGCTCGGTTTTGTTCCCATTCCGCAGGCGTATCTTTCTACGGGAATTTTGTTTGTGGATATGTTGATTGCCGCCTTGGTTTCGGTGAACGTCTTTTGGGGATTTTTTAACCTGCTGCCGGTGTATCCGTTGGATGGGGGGCAAATTGCCCGCCACGCGCTGATTCAGCTAGACCGTTGGAACGGGGCGCGAAAATCGCTCTGGCTGTCGGTCATCACCGGCGGAATCATGGCGCTGGTTGGCATTCTCTACTTTCACAGCATTTTTATGACATTGATGTTTGGGATACTGGCGTTTCAGAGTTATCAAACCCTGCAAAATATGGGCGCGCGTTAGGGTATATTGACTTTTTTTTTGTTCTGCTTTATCCTGCTTAAGTCCATTTTGGAAGAGCGGGCTCTTTTTTGTCTCATTTTGAGTTTGTATGTTTTGCGTTTTATGATGTAAGGAGATAATTATGAAATTAAGAAAATTTACTTTGTTGGCGGTCATCGCGCTGCTGGTCGCGGCGGCTTGGTCCCCGTTGGCTCTGCCGACTGCTCCAGCGATTAAGTACCCGGCAAAAGCGGCTTTGTTGGCGCTGGATGTCGCCAACGATACCTTGACGCTTAAGTGGGCGCGTTCCACGGCGAGCGCTGGTACGCCGGCGCATACTGTGTCCGATTATGATATTGAAATTTCCACCAGCTCTACTTTTTCTGTTTTGGCTACGCCTGCCATTTCCGTTGTGCATGACCCGCTGCAAACGTATCAGACGTATACGCTTGCCGCAGGCGACCTGCCCTTGCAGGCAACAACGTATTATTGGCGCGTGCGCTCAAATGACGACGTGCCTTCTACCTCTGCTTGGTCCACTTCTTATTTTCGTGTGGGCATTGAGCCTCCCTCTGCGTTTACCGTAGCCGATAGCGCGGATAAAGACTTGTACCCCGTGTTGTCTTGGACGCCCGGCGCGCAAGGGGCGCAAAAATATACCGTCCAGTGGTCGCAGGACTGCGGGTTTGTTTATGGAGTCACCACGCTGACTATTTTGCCCGGCGCGGCTCCTGCCAACACCTATACGCTCAAGACCCCGCTGCTTAGCGGCGTGACGTATTGTTTTCGCATCCGCGCTGAAGACACTACGTTTGGCGGCAGCCCCTGGCAGAATGCGACCGCTGCCTACACTGCGAAAACTCCTCCGACAATCCCCGCGTTGCTTAGCCCCGCGAATAATGCGATTGTCAATGATGGAACGCCCACGCTGAAATGGAAGGATACCGTTACCTCTGTTTTGCCGTTTGATTCGTATCAAATTCAAATTTTTGACGCAAACGACGTGACCGCAACGCCTGTTCTGGATGTGATTGATACGGACGAGGCTACGCTGGGCGATATTGCCACATTGGAATATACCGTGCCGATAGCCAACACGCTTAACCCGGCTACTTCCTATTACTGGCGCATGAGAGCATATAACACGAGTAGCGAGCATAGCGCGTGGTCTGCGTTGTGGAAGTTTACGGTGGGCATTACCAACACAGTGGACCCTGCAACCATGAACCCCAGCGTTGCGTTTGGAAATGTTCCCGGCTTAGATGACCCTGCTAATCCGGCTTCGCTCAAGTCAATTCCGGGCTTTTTGCCCGCCGACCTGCACGATAACGTGAATCTGCTTACGCTGCGTCCTACCTTCCAATGGAATTCTGGCGTGGCGGGGGCAACTAATTTTGTTTTACAGGTTGCAAAAGAACCGTACTGTAACGCGGCTTTGCCTAATAGCAGCGCCTTTACCAGCCCGGTGATTAACGTAACCTTGCCTGTCACTACCAGCGCTTACACGCCTACCGTTGATTTGCCCGCCAATACCGTGATGTGCTGGCGCATTATGCCCAAGAGCTCTTTGTATGGCAACGGCGCATGGTCTGACGTGCAGGTTTTCCTGACCGCCAACCCGCCGACTACGCCGAAGACGGTTTCGCCTAAAAATTTATCATTAACGAATGATAACTCGCCTATATTGACATGGACCGAAGTGGACCCCGAAATTGTAGGCGATTCCTTGACCGATTTTGCCAAGTATGAAGTGGAAGTTTCTTTCAAAGCGGATTTTAGCGACCGTAACTATCCCGACAACGCTGTTCCGCCCTATAACAACATAGCTGCGCTTGTGTATCCCATTGCGCCGCCAATTACGCCCAATAACATGGTTGGCGACCCCGTCAATAATATCGCTCCGTACTATGCCGACTGCGATTTCTATCCATCGGTGCATCAGGCGTTTGAATTTGCCACAGGACAAACCAATACAATTGACGAGCCTACTTTCAATTTGTATGAAAGCATAGATACGGCTGTTCCGCCGCTCTTTGGTCCGTTATGCGGAGCGCATACCTACTATTGGCGCGTGCGCGCTTACAATGACAATGGCGAATACAGCGCTTGGTCTGATGTTCGCGCCGTGAAGGTGGTTCCTGACCGCGTGGAAAATATTCAACTGACGGATTGCGCTGGAACGATACTTCCTTACCCTGTTGACCCCCGCCCATGCTTTGAATGGGACGCGGTGTACGGCGCTTATTTATATAAGATTCAAATTTCCAAATACGCAAACTTCTCTACCTTGCTGTATCAAACAACCTCGCGCACAAACCTTTATCAAATGGCGGTGGACCTGCCCAATGATACGCCTCTATACGTCCGCGTATTTGCTGTCAGCGTGAACTACGGCGTAAGCTTGGCGCCGGAGACAAACCTAACCTTCACGACATCCAACCCGCCCACGCCGCCGGTTTTGCTTACGCCCACGCTGAACAAACTGGTGTACGATACAACCCCAGATTTAACATGGAAAAATTCCAATTACACGCAAAGCGACCCCCTCGTAAATTTTGATTACTATCAGGTGCAGATTTCTAAATTTGCGAATTTCTCCGCCTTGGTCGTAGATGACACTTCTACCACCGGGCAGTTCAGCAACGTCTTCACCTCGCCCGCGCTTGACCCTATGGCTAAATATTATTGGCGCGTGCGCGGATGTGACGACACCGCTCCCGACCCGGTGTGCAGCAGATGGTCGAACGTTCTCTACTTCCGCGAGGCGTTAGCGGCGCCCACCAATTTGCTCGTCACCCCGCCGCCCGACCTGCGCCCCATCTTTACTTGGGATGTAGCCCCCGGCGCAACTAGCTATCAAACGGCTGTTTCCTACTCTCCGAGCTGCAAGGCGGTGAACGCTTACCTTGTGGGTTCTGCTCCTATTTCCGCCACGCCCACTTGGCAGGCAAGAGGCAGCTTGCTGCCCGGCGCTGTGACGTACTACTACTGTGTTCGCGCAGTGAACTCCGCTTACGGACCGAGCGCGTGGGCTTCCGATACTTATGTCACCCCGTAAAATAATTCTTTAGGTAAAAAAGAACTTCCCGGCACACGCTGGGAAGTTCTTTTTATTTTCCACATCACGCGCCAACCGCGCGGGGCGCTACTTAAGCGCTTCTACAATTTGAGGCGTGGAGTCTAAAATTAAATCCGCGCCCATTTGTTCCAACTCTTGCCGCTCGCCAAAGCCGCACAACACGCCAACAGTTTGCGCGCCCGCAGCTCTGCCAGCGCGGATGTCCACCGTTGTATCCCCAATCATCAGACATTCAGACGGCTTTACGTTCATCTTTTGCGCCGCCAACAAAATAGGGTCTGGATAGGGTTTGGTGTGCGCGGCGGAAAGCCCGCTGATAATAACGTTGAAATAGGGCGTTAATTCAAAATGGTCTAAAAATGCCCGCGTGCTATTTTCCTCCCTTGCGCTGACCACCGCCATAGGATAGCGCCCGCTTAAAGATTTTAACATTGCGTCCACGCCGGGGATGAGTAAAAAATGACGGCGCGAGCGTTTTCGTAAACGCGCCGCCCAATTCAACGCGGCGGCGAGCTCGTCATCCAACCCCAGCGTATCTGCCCAGCCCAGCAGCGCGTTGCCGGGCGCTTCCAGCCACATCACAAGACGGCGGGCGCTCTTTTCGGGGTTGGGAAAAAACATGCGCGGCAGAATCCGCGCCGCGCGCTGCGCGTACAAATCATCCGTATCGCTGAGCGTGCCGTCCACGTCAAAACATAGAGCTTGAATGCGGGCAGAGTTAAGCGTCATAGACCAATTGTACCAAAGGGCTGTACTTTGCCTTAAGGATGTGATTTAATACAGGCATGTCTGAAGACCGCTCTCTGCTTGAACTTCTTGTTCACGTTAGCCGCGAGGTGGCAGCCGCGTTGGATTTACGCACTGTCTTGCAGCGCTTGCTGTTCGCCTCTTTGCAATATGTCGGCGGAGAACGCGGCAGCATTGTGGTCTTGGACGACAACGGCAAGCCGGTGGACGCCACCATTGTTTACGGAAAACAACTGCATGAACATACCACGCAGCAACTGCGCGATACGGTGGAGCGCGGTTTGGCTGGATGGGTGGTGCAGCGCCGCAAACCCGCGCTGGTGATAGATACCGCCAAAGACGAGCGCTGGTTGCGCCGCGAAGATGATGCCGATGAAAAAAGCGGCGCAAAGTCCGCCATTTGCGTTCCGCTCTTGGCGCGCGAGCGGCTGGTGGGCGTGCTTACGTTGGTTCACCCCGCGCCGGGCGGCTTTACCCAAGAACACTTAGATTTAATGCAGACTATCTCTGACCAAGCCAGCATTGCCGTTCTCAATGCGCGGCTCTACACAGAAAGCCAGCGCACCGCCCGCGTGATGACCGCTCTCGCCGAAGGCTCTGCGGCGATAAACGCATCGTTGGAACTTTCAGACGTATGGCGGCGCATCCTCAACTACGCCATGCAAGCCTTACAAGTGGAAACGGTGGCGCTGGGGTTGGTAGAACCCGCCAGCGGAGATTTAATCTTCGAGGCGGCAACGGGGCATAACTCTGGCAATATTCCCGGCAGGCGCATTGCGGCGGGGCAGGGCTTTGCCGGGCGCGTTATTCAAAGCGGACAGGGCATTGTCGCGCCCAATTTATCCGCCAGCAAAACCGGACAAGAGGACCAATTTGCCGAGATTCAAATGCGCGCCGTTGCCATTGCGCCCATTCGCTTGCAGGGCAAGGTGATTGGCATTTTGGAAGCCATTAACCCCATTGCCCAAAAATTTGACCCGGACGCGCTCTTGGTGATGAGCGGGTTGGGAAGTTTGGCGGGCGGCGCAATTCAAAACGCGCAAACGTTGAATAGACTCCAAAAAGCGCATGAACGTTACCGTGAATTGTTTGAAGACAGCATGGACCCCATTCTCATTACTGACTGGGAGGGCAACATTCTGGAAGCCAACCGCCGCGCTATTGCGGTTAGCGGCTACTCGGCGGAAAGTTTGCGCTCCATGAGCATTGACCAACTCCACGAAGTCAAGTGGAACGTTGTTGGGCTGAATTTTGAGACGCTCAAAGAACAGGAAGAATGCGGCTACGAATCCCATTTCCATTTACAGAACGGGAACGCCCTGCCCGTAGAAGTCTTTGCCCGCCGCATGGAATTTGAAGAGACCGACTCCGCGCAGTGGATTTTGCGCGACATCACCGCGCGCAAAGAATTAGACGCGCTGCGGAACGACCTTGCCTCTATGATTTACCATGATTTACGCTCCCCGCTGGGCAATATTGCTTCCAGTTTAGAGATGCTCAAAGGCATGATGCCGGAAGATGAATCGGCGCAGACCATGCTTGCCATCGCCGAACATTCCTCCGCTCGCATGAAGCGGTTGATTAATTCCCTGCTGGATATTAATCGCCTCGAAGCGGGCAAGCCAATTGCCAATCATACGGCGGTGGATGCGTGGACGCTGATTACAGACGCGCTGCAAGAAATTACCCCGCTCGCGGCGGGCAAGGGGCAAACGGTGGAAAATGCCGCGCGCCCGCCGCTGCCAAAAATTTGGGTGGATGCGGACATGGCGAGCCGCGTATTAATTAATCTCATCGAAAATGCCAGTAAGTTTACGCCCGCAGGCGGAAGCATTCAAGTGAACGCCCAACTTACGCCGGACGGCTTTGTGCAATTTTCCGTCCGCGACAGCGGACCCGGAATTTCGGCGGCAGACGCGGAACGCATCTTTGAAAAATTCACGCGCTTACGCAGCGCCGAAAAAACAACCGGTCTGGGCATTGGTTTAGCCTTTTGCCGTTTGGCTGTGCGCGCTCATGGCGGAAAAATTTGGGTTGAAAGCGCGCCCGCGCAAGGCTCTGTATTCCACTTCACTTTCCCGGTCGCTTCCTAGACCAGCCAACCAACCGACTAGCCAACTAGCCGACTAGAAGACTAGAAGACCAAAAGGACATTTATGCAGCAAATTACAAAGAACGTTTATATTGAAGAAGCCTACTCTGGCGTGACGCTCGGCGTGATTGTCACCCCGCGCGGATTGATTCAAATTGACGCGCCGCCTTCGCCCGAAGATGCGCGCTCTTGGCGCGCCGCGTTGATGAATCTTGGCGGCGGCATGGAGCGCATCCTCATTAATTTAGACGCGCACCCCGACAGAACGCTCGGCGCGCGCGCGATGGATTGCACCATCATCGCGCATGAAAAAACTACGCAAGTCTTCCGCGCCCGCCCGAGTATTTTTAAGGCGCAAGGCGAAGAAACCGGCGCGGAGTGGGAAGCCATTGCCGGTTTGGGCAGCGTGCGTTGGGCGCCGCCGGAAATTTCCTTTGCCGAACAGATGACCATTTACTGGGACGCGACTCCTCTGCTGTTGGAACATCACCCCGGACCCATGCCCGGCTCCATTTGGGCGCGTTTGCCCGAAGAGCAAATTGTCTTTATCGGAGACGCCGTCTTCAAAAATCAGCCGCCTTTTTTGGCTGGCTCAAATCTCTCTGCGTGGACAGAGTCTTTGCAATTGCTGCTTTCCGCTGAATTCAAAGGCTACACAGTAATTAGCGGGCGCTGCGGAATCGTCAATGCCAACACCATCAAGGCGCAAATTGAACTGCTAGACCATATTCAAAGCAAATTAGATAAACTAGTCGCCAAAAAACCAAACGCTGCAGCAGTAGAAAAAATGGTCGTCTCGCTGATGACGCGCTTCAAGTCGCCCGCCTCGCGTCAAAAACAATACGCCCAACGCCTGCGTTACGGTCTATTGCATTACAACACGCGGCAGGAACATACCGTCTCCGTCCCGCCGATAGAGGAATAATTTTATGCAACCGCTTTTAGAACTTCTGCGCGGCGGCATTGTGGAAGCGACTCATACAGGCTCCATTGCCGTCGTGGACGCAAGCGGAAAAATTTTATTTGCTTACGGCGACCCAAACAAAATCGCCTTTTTGCGTTCCTCCGCCAAGCCGTTTCAAGCCCTGCCCTTCGTAGAGCATGGCGGCGTGGAACATTTTCACTACGCTCAAAAAGAACTTGCCATCAGTTGCGCCTCGCATGAAACATCCGCAATGCACCTCCAAACCGTGCGCGCCTTGCAGCAAAAAATTGGCATTGAAGAGCGCGCCTTGCAATGCGGTCCGCATTTACCCGGAGACGCCGCCTACCTGCGCGTGGTCATTCAACAAAATATTCAACCCACCGCAAACTTTAACAACTGCTCCGGCAAACATACCTCCATGCTGGCATACGCCAAAATGCGCGGGCTGCCGCTGGAAACCTACCTCAACAACGACCATCCCATTCAACAGGAAATTTTGCAAACCATTTCCGAGATGTGCAAAATTGAGAAAGATAAAATTACGCTGGGCGTGGATGGTTGCTCCGCGCCGAATTTTGCCATGCCGCTCTATCACGCCGCGCTTGGAATGGCGCGACTCTGCGACCCGCAAGATTTACCCGCCCAACGAGCGGATGCTTGCGGCAAGATAACCTCCGCCATGACCGCCCACCCGGAGATGGTCAGCAATTACGGCGAATTTGACTGCGAGTTGATGAAAACCGCGCAGGGCAAAATCATCACCAAACGCGGCGCGGAAGGTTTTCAAATCATCGGCTTAATGCCCGGCGTATGCGGCGCGCGCGGCGTGGGCATTGCCTTTAAGGTCACAGATGGAGACGGCGCGCGTTTTAGCGATGACTTGCAATTGCGCGCGCGCGTCCGTCCGGCGGTGGCGCTGGAAATTTTGCGTCAATTGGGCGCGTTGAACGAAACTCAGCTGGCAGCTTTGGCGGCGTTTGGTCCCAAAAAAGTTTTGAAAAATTATGCCGGTCTCGTCACCGGCGAATCGCGTCCTGCGTTTACTTTGCAATCCAATGGATGAGCTCAAAGCCCGCGCCTTAAAAGTTCATCACACGCTGCTGCAAGCCTTTGGCGAACCGCAATGGCGCAACCCCTTGCCCGCCATAGATGAACTTGTTTCCACCATCCTCTCGCAAAACACCAACGACGTGAATCGTGATCGCGCCTTTAACGCGCTGCGGGCAAAATTCTCCGCATGGGAACAAGTTCGAGACGCGCAAGAAAAAGAAGTGATAGAAGCGATTCGCCCCGCCGGACTCGCCAACCAAAAGGGCCCGCGCATTCAGCAAGTCTTGCGCGCCATCAGCGCGGAACGCGGCGAATTAAACCTCGACTTCTTGAAGAATCTGCCTGTCGAAGAAGCCCGCGCCTGGCTGACTCAATTTAATGGCGTAGGACCCAAAACCGCCGCCATTGTGTTGTGCTTCTCGTTGAACATGCCCGCCTTTCCGGTGGATACGCACATCTACCGTGTGACAGGCAGGTTGGGGTTGCGCCCGCCCAAGATGAGCGTGGAGCAGGCGCATCCGCACCTTGAATCTTTGCTGCCGCCCGAAACCTACTACGCCGCCCATCTGAATCTGATAAGATTAGGGCGCGAAGTTTGTCACGCCAGAAAAGCGGATTGTGAACCCTGCCCGCTCAATCAAATTTGCGACTACGCAACCTTCCAACGTTCCAACCTTCTAACTTTCCCAACCTCCTCACCCCTCCCGCCATGAAAATCTACAACACCCTAACTCGTAAGACCGAAGAATTTGAAACCCTTGAACCGAGCCGCGTCAAAATGTACGTCTGCGGCGTAACGGTTTACAACGATGCCCATGTCGGTCACGCCATGTCCGCGCTGGTCTTTGATGTGATTCGCCGCTACTTAATGTATCGCGGCTATGAAGTCAAATATGTGATGAACTACACCGATGTGGACGATAAAATCATCCGCCGCGCTAAAGAACTGGGCGAAGACCCGTTGCGCCTCTCTCAGCGTTACATCGAAGACTATACCCGCGACTTACATAACTTGAACGTCTTGCCGCCCACCGCCACCCCGCAGGTTAGCAAGACCATCCCGCTCATCATTCAATTTATCGAGGGGCTAATTCAAAAAGGACACGCCTATGCCGCGCCTAATGGAGACGTATACTTCCGCGTCACCAGCGATGACGACTACGGCAGACTCTCCGGCAGAAAATTAGACGACATGCAGGCGGGCGCGCGCATTGAAATTGGCGAAGCCAAAGACCACCCAATGGATTTTGCCCTGTGGAAAGCCGCCAAAGAAGGCGAAATTTTTTGGGAAAGCCCCTGGGGCAAGGGTCGCCCGGGCTGGCATATTGAATGCTCCGCCATGAACCTTGCCGAACTCGGCGAACAGATAGACATTCACGGCGGCGGCAATGATTTGGTTTTCCCTCACCACGAAAACGAAATTGCCCAGAGCGAATGTTATACCGGCAAAGAATTTGCGCGTTATTGGGTGCATAACGGCATGTTGCAACTCGGCGGCGAAAAGATGTCCAAGTCGTTGGGCAACATCATCAGCATTAAAGATTTTCTCTCCAAACGCGAAGCGGACGTGATGCGAATGCTGGTCTTGAATGGAACCTATCGCGCCCCGTTATTATTCAATGACGAGACGCTAGACGCGGCGGAGAAGAACGTGGCGCGACTTAAGTCCGGGCTGAAAGTTGCCTCGCCCTCTGCAAAAGGACTTAGCCCGGAGTCTGAATCCGCGCTAACGGCGGCGGCGCAATCCGCCCGCGCCAACTTCATCACCGCAATGGATAATGACTTTAACACGGCGGGCGCGGTTGCCGCGCTGTTTGAACTGGTCAAAGCCATCAACACCGCGCGCGATAGCGGCGCAACAGACGCAAACCTAAAACCCGCGCAGGAATCTTTCCGCGAGTTATTTGGCGCGCTGGGACTCAAATTGGAAGAAAAGCAAGGCTCGGAGGGCGCGGACGCTTTCATTGACTTGTTAATTCAAGTCCGCGCAGAAGTTCGCAAGCAAAAACTTTGGGCAATGTCCGATTTGATTCGCGATAAGTTAAAAGAACTTGGCGTGACCTTGGAAGATAGCAAAGACGGCACAACGTGGAAGTGGAGTTAGCGTGACTACAATTCTTCTGGTGGAAGATTCGCCTGACACCGCAGAACTGGTTCGCAAGGCGTTAACGGCGCGCGGCTACAACTTCCTCCACGCGCCAGACGCTGAAAGCGGCTTGCGACTTGCCCGCGAAAATCAACCTGACTTGATTTTGCTAGATTTAGGTTTGCCCGATTACGACGGGCAAACTCTGGCGGGTTGGCTGCGCGATGTGCCAGCCCTAAAAGACACGCTCATTGTCGCTTTCACTGCCTGGCCCCGCGAGACTGCCCGCCAAATGGTGGAAAGTTATGGCTGTAATGGATACATTTCCAAGCCGGTTGAAAAAATTAAAGAGTTTATCGCTCAGGTGGAATCTTTTTTGAAATCCGCTTAACGAACGCGCCTTTGGGCGCTTTTCCCTTCCGCACATGCGAGCTGCTTAAATGTCCTTATCTTCTGAATCGATTGTCTTGTCTTCGGCGAGTGAATTTAATTACGAACAACTGGCGGAAATTTACAACCAGACCCGCGTAGATTATCTTGTCCCCATGCCCATGAACGCGGCGCGTTTGCAGGAATATGTCGAAACGTATGACGTCTCGCTTGCGGATTCTTTTGTGGCGCTGACCCCCGGCGGAGAAAAACTTGGCGTGGCAATGTTGGGGCTGCGCTCTGACCGCGCATGGATTACCCGCTTGGGCGTAATTCCCACTACGCGGCGGCACGGCACAGGCGCGGCGTTGATGCGCGCGCTGATAGCGCGCGCCGAAGAATTGGGGCGCAAATTTGTGATGTTGGAAGTCATCAAACACAATGAACCCGCGCATCAACTATTTTTGAAATTGGGCTTTTATGAAGTCGGGGAATTGCTGGTCTTGCGCCGCTCGCCTAATCAGCCTTTGCGCGACCCCATTGTGGCGGACGCGCGCCGTCTGGAACGGTTAGACGCGCTTGTGCTGGCGGGGCATGACCGCGGCACGCAGCCCTGGACAAATCAATCCGAATCGCTTGCCAATGCGGGCGATGTCTCTGGTTTATATGCCACGCTGGCGGATGACAGTCGTGGTTGGTTAGTGTATCAACGTAAAAAATTTTTACTGACGCGCTTTGCCATTAAGACCGAGGCGGGCGACCCGGCGACAGTGGCATACGCTTTGCTGACTCACCTGCACGCCCAATATCCGCGCTTGGATACGCAAATTGAAAATATTCAAGTGAACGACCCGCATTTGCTGGCATATCAATGGATGGGCTATGTGGAGGCATTCCGCCGTATAGAGATGTGGCGCGGGCAACCCCCGGCTAGTTTGCGTTTGGGAAAGCAGATATAAAAACCGCCCCCTCATTTATTATTTTGGATGAGGGGGCGGTTTATTTTTATCCTACCATTTGCAGCTCGCGCGGCATATCGCTCAACACTTCCACGCCGGTTTCCGTTACGACAACATTGTCTTCAATGCGAACTCCATTTTGGTTGGGGAGGTAAATGCCCGGCTCTACCGTGTATGCCATGCCCGCTTCCAATAATTGCTGGTTGTCGCCGCGCATGTAGGGCGCTTCGTGCGCTTCCATGCCAATACCGTGACCGGTGCGGTGGTTGAAGTATTTTCCATACCCGGCTTTTTCAATGACGTTTCGCGTGGCGATGTCCACGTCCGCGCAGGGGGCGCCGGGCTTTCCGGCGGCGCGTCCGGCTGCGTTGGCGTCCTGCACAATTTTGTGAATCTCCCGCCATTCAGGATTCGCCTGCCCGACGGCAAAGGTGCGCGTTAAGTCGGAGATGTAGCCGCGATAGGTTGCGCCCCAATCCACCACCAGCATATCGCCCGCTTCTAATTTTTTATCTGAGGGGGAAGCGTGCGGGTTGGCGGCGTTCATTCCCGCCGAGACGATGGGCGCGAAGGGCAGTTCGGGGTCGGAGCCATGCTTGAAGAGTTGAATGGTGAGTTCGGCGGCGAGTTCGCGTTCGGTCATGCCAATCTTAATCAGCGGCAGCGTATCTTTTAGCGCGTCTTGAGCAATTTTTACCGCTTGGCGCATGGTTTCAATTTCTTGTTTGTCTTTTCGCAATCTTAAGACGGATAAGGCTTTTTCTGCGTCCGGGTAACTGGCTTGGGGCGCGCCCGCTTGGATGTGACGAAATTCCATGATTCGCAGTTGGCGCGGTTCGATGCCAATGCGCTTGCCGTTTAAGTTGAGCGCGCGCGCGGCTTGCTGAAAGGCGGCATCCCACTCGTGGGGAAGTTCTCCGTAGGGGATGGTTTGTACCGGGAAAGGGAAGAGCCCCGCTTTGGGCATTTCCAAGTGAGGTAAAACGAGCAGCGGGTCTTGGTCGGCGGTGATGAACAAGACTACCGGACGTTCCATAAGATGAAATTGCAAGCCGGTTAGGTAGGTCATTGTGGAACCGGGATTGAGCGCGATGGCGTCCAGTTCATTTTTTTGCAGGGCGCGGCTTAAGTTTTGCAGGCGGGCTTTATTCAAAATAGGCTCCTATTCAAGCGGATGGTGTTTCCTCGAAAAGCGGAAGGCAATCCAATCTACAAGAACGGGAAAGAGGGCTTCAAGTCCGGCGAGTATCCGAAACCACCAGGGGATGATGAGGCTGCGGCGCGGATGTTTTGCCACGTCCACCACGCGGCGGGCAACGTATTCCGATCTCATGTGAATCTTCATCCATCCGCGCACTTGCTTGTAGGCGGCGTTTTTGCCCACATGCTGACCAAATTCGGTGGCGGCGGGTCCGGGGTAAATGCCGCTGACTTTAATTCCCAGCGGCGCAACCTCGCGCCGTAGCGCGTCTGTAAAGGCGCGCGCGCCAAATTTGCTGGCGGCGTAACTGCTGATGAGCGGCGTAGCGATAAGCCCCGCAACCGAAACCATGTTGATGATGTGTCCCTCTCCGCGTTGGAGCATGTGCGGCAGCGCCTCATGCGTCACTTGCATTAGGCTGGTCAGGTTTACTTGAATCAACATAGCTATATCGCGCTGGGCGGAATGATTCTCGAACCATTCCACTTTTCCTATACCGGCGTTATTAAAGAGGATGTCTATTTGCCCGTACAGGTCTATGGCGCTTTCTATCAGGTTACGCACTTCGGCGGGGTCGGCAATATCTACCGGTATTGCCATTGCCTCTCCGCCTTCGTTTTGAATGCGGGCGGCAAGGTTTTGGAGTCGGTCTATGCGCCGCGCAGCCAGAATTACTTTGCAGCCTTCTTTTGCAAACAGCAAGGCGGCGTCTTCTCCGAAGCCGGATGACGCGCCGGTGATGAGAACTACTTTGCCTCGCAAGGATGACATGGCTGCCTTTCCCGTTCTGCTTCCAAGGGGCATTGTAGCCGCTTGCTTTGCGCGCAGAACGAAATGTTATGAAATAGAATCAATTTTCTTGTTCGCGTTCCTCGCCGCGTTTTTTGGGCTTGGGCGGCGCGGCAGTGGATTTTTCCGCCAGCGCAATGTCCAGAACTTCATCCATGTGTTTTACGGGGATAATCTTCAATTCGCTTTTGGCGGCTTTGGGCAGGTCTGCTAGGTCTTTTAGATTTTTCTCCGGCAGGATGACGGTTTTTAATCCGGCGCGATACGCCGCCAGCGTTTTCTCGCGCACGCCGCCAATGGGTAGCACGCGCCCGCGCAGCGTGATTTCGCCGGTCATGCCCACATAGCGGAACGCTGCGCGTCCGGTCAGCGCGGAGATAATGGCGGTGGCAATGGTGATGCCCGCCGAGGGTCCATCTTTGGGAATGCCGCCCTCCGGCATGTGGACGTGAATATCCATGCGCTCGAAGACTTCAAAATCAATTTTCAACTGCGCCGCGCGCGACTTGATATAAGTCAGCGCCGCCTGCGCGGATTCTTGCATCACCTCTCCCATTTGACCGGTCATTTGCAGCCCGCCCTTGCCTTCAATGATGGCGACTTCCACCGGCATCACCTCGCCGCCGTTTTCTGTCCATGCCAAGCCGGTGGCGACGCCCACTTCATTGCTGCGCTCCGCTTCGGAGGGGAAGACCTGTTGCGGTCCTAAAAATTTTTCTGTCATCTCGGCGCTGATGGCGGTGGGGAATTTTTTCCCTTCGGCTTTTAGGCGCGCAATCTTTCGGCAGATTTTTCCAAGTTCGCGCTCTAAATTTCGCACGCCCGCTTCATAAGTATATTGGCGGATGATGCGCTGCAAGGCGGCGGAGTCAAACGTTAGCCCAAAATTTTCCACGCCGTTTTCTTCCATTTGACGCGGAACAAGATACCGATTGGCAATTTCAATTTTCTCTTCTTCCATGTAACTGGGAAACTCAATCACTTCCATACGGTCCAGCAGGGGAGAGGGAATGGAAGAGAGCGAATTGGCAGTCGTCACAAACATCACCTTGGAGAGGTCAAAGGGCAATTCAAGATAATGGTCGCTGAAAGCGTAATTCTGTTCCGGGTCTAACACTTCCAACATGGCGGAAGCCGGGTCGCCGCGAAAATCAGAGTAGAGTTTGTCAATCTCATCCAGCATGAACAGCGGGTTGGAAGTTCCGGCGCGCTTCATGGTTTGGATAATGCGCCCCGGCAGCGCGCCAATATAAGTGCGGCGATGCCCGCGAATTTCCGCTTCGTCTCGCACGCCGCCCAGCGACACGCGCACAAACTTGCGCCCCAGCGCGTCCGCAATGGAACGCCCCAGCGAAGTCTTGCCCACGCCGGGAGGTCCCACAAAACATAAAATGGGTTGGCGTTCCTTTTTAGGTTTAAGCGAACGCACGGCGATATATTCCAAAATTCTTTCCTTCGCCTTCTTCAAGCCGTAATGGTCGCGCTCTAAAATCTTCGCCGCGTTCTTAACATCCAAATTATCCGGCGTGGCGTTGTTCCACGGCAGGTCGAGAATCCAATCAATGTAAGTGCGGATGATGCCGACTTCCGGCGCCATTAGCGGCATTTGATTCAGCCGCTCCAATTCCTTAAAGGCGACTTGTTTCGCTTCGTCCGGCAGATTTGCCGTTTCGAGTTTTTTCTTCAAATCGGACGTTTCGCGCGCAAAGATGTCGCCCTCGCCCAGTTCGGTTTGAATTTGCTTCATCTGTTCGCGCAGATAAAATTCGCGCTGACTCTTATCCACCTCATTTTGAACGCGCTCGTGAATTTCATCTTCCAATTCCAGCACGTCCAACTCTTGCGCGAGGATGGCGTTTAATTGCCCTAGTCGCGCTTTGGGGTCAAGCGTCATCAACAAACGCAATTTATCTTCGTAACTCAGTCCCAGCGCGGTCGCAATCACATCTGCCAGCCAGCCCGGCTCGGAGATGTTCATAGCAAAAAGATGCGCCTCCTCGGGGATGGCGTGGTCTAGTTGAATGCAGCGGTCGAGCATATCCAACGCGGAACGCATGAGCGCTTGCGTTTGGCGGTCTGCGGTTAGCGGTTCGGAGACGATGCGCGCGCGAACTTTGTAGTACGGCTTGGCGTAGATGACCTCTATCACTTCCACGCGCCGCCGCCCTTGCGCCAATGCCGAGAAGGCGTTATCGGGCATTTGCAGCAGCCGCCCTACGGCTATTTCCACGCCAATGGGCATAAAGTCATAAATTGTGGGGTCGTTTTTTTCGGGGTCTTTTTGCATCAACCCGATGACGGTTTGTTCTTTGCGTTGCGCTTCTTGCACAGCCAATAGCGAGCCTTCGCGTCCCACAAAAAGGGGCGAGACCATGCGCGGAAAGATGACAATATCGCGCAGCGGCAGCGCCGCCGCTTCGATGATTCCGTCTTTATCCGCTTGCATGTTGGGAATGCGGTATAACTCCTCGGTGCGTTGGGAGAGGGATGAGTCAAATGATTCGTTGTTTTCGTTCCAGTCGGGTTGGGTCATTAGGTGTCCAGTAGTGGGTGAGATAAGAATATCTGCGCGATGTCTTCCGCCAAGTTCGGCATGGGCGGGCTGTTTGGTTCAGCTCCGCTGTATATCTATTATACCTTTTTGAAGATGGTTTATTGCGTGGCGAGCAGCGACTAAAAAGTAAACCTTTCACCATAGAGAACGCGGAGTTCACAGAGGTTGTTCAAGGAGTTCTCCCCGCGTTCTTTGCGCGGCGTTAATGGGGCAGCGTAAAGTCTCCGCCCTCTAAAAGACCGCGCGCAATCGCTTCCAGCGCGGGGGCGTGGAGCAGCGTTTGCGGCGAAAAAGATTTTAAGGTCGCCTGTGTGGTTCGCACGGAAGGTTGGAGAAAATTGCCGAAGGGCAGGGATGTTTTATAGAGTTGATAGTATAAAAGCTGCCGCGCATTCCGCTGAAATTCGGCGGGGACTTCGATTTTCTCCGCGTTCAAAAACTCTTCGGTCTTCTTTCGGATTTCCTCAATCGTCTGCGGAAAGAACACAATGGGAATTTGCGTAAACCTAGACCTGCCCGCGCTCAGCACCGCCGCGCCCAGAATCGCCGCTTCCAATCCAATGGTGGAGTTATAGACCATCACAAATTTGGATTTTTGAATGAGTTCGTAAGAGCTCAGCGTCTCTTGCGGCGGAATGAAGAGGACGTTTGGCTCGCTGTTTACGTTTCGCGCTTCGACCCAACCCGCTACGGTTTCGCGGCTGGCTTTGCGGACTCGCAACTCGTCCGGGTGGGCGCGGATGACGAAGAGAGTCTCGCGGTGCGCGCGGATAACTTCAAGAGTCATATCCAGCCAGTCGAACATATCTTCAAAGACGGTGTTGGCGTGCGGTTGGCTTGTATCAAAAATGACGTTGGTAAAGACGGGGACAATCTGCTTGAAGTCCGCCGCTTTTTTTAAGAAGGCTTCATCCAGCCCTTTCATCCCTGCCCAGAATTTAATCCCCGCCATCGTGAAGTCGCCCTGAAAGCGTTTGGCTAAATAGGAATCTAATTGAGCGTTTTGCTCGGCGCTTAATTCAAAATCGGCGGGTAGGGGAATGGGGGAGGCGGTGGCTTCGCCTTCCGTGAAGAAGGCGGTGGCGGGTTGAAAGCCTACCTCGTGGGTGATGACGCGCAATCCGCGTTGTTGGGCAATATAACGCGCTGTGGCTTCGGGGAAGAATTGCCCGTTGAAGACCACTACGGCGCGGGGCTGAACCGCGTCCAAAAATGATGAGAATTTTTGCGCCATGTTCCACGCGGAGAGAATGTACTCGCGCAGCAGGTAGCGCGTGTTTTCGTCATCGTTAAGGTGATGGATGCGTAAAATCCAACGCAGTGCGGGCAGACAAAGTTTGCCCAGCGGAATTTCTCGCCATGTAAAATCCACTAAACCGTAGAGCGGAAGCGCGCGCAGCGTTTCTTCCATTTCTACATCCCGCTCAAATTCAAACCAATTTACCCGCGAACCTTCAACGTTCCAACGTTCCAACGTTTTAACGTTCAAACGTTTTAACGTTTTAACGTTTTCATATAACGCCCGCGACTGCATAACGCACGACTTGCACGGCATTGCTTTTTGCGGATGGTCGCGGTTTGTTCCCAGCACGCATTTGCTCATGCCGCTTTGACAGGCAAAGTACGCAACGGGAATTCCCCGCAATCTTAAAGCCCATGAGGCAAGCAGATGAAAGCCGCTATTCCATGAGAGGTCGTCCATGCCGGTGGAGGCTTTGAAGAAGACAACCGGCGCGCCAGCGGGCTGCGGCTCGCTTTGCGACACGCGCCGCGCCATGCGCCGAATGTGGATTAAGTTTAATCTGCGGACGATGCCGCGTTTGATGCGTTGGGTGTAGAGTTCTTTGACTTTACCAATCATTATTTTTTTCGTACCCTAATTGAACGAGTAAATCCCCCGCTATTTCCTTAAATAATTTTTTGTGCTCATCCGTAAAATGCTGCGCCCAGCCGCCTGTCTTTCCGGAGCGGAAGGTGTGACTCTTCTTCGGCTGAATCGCTTCGACCAAAACGGATAGCGCTTGCGCGCGCGGAGTCGGAATTTTGTAACCGGTTTTTTCCACCTTGTCCAACATGGCGGCGAGAGTTGCGTCTCGGTTGTCAATCAAGTCCTCAAAGCGGATACACATGACCTGTTTTTGTTTCAGCCATTCAAACACGCCCGCATATCTTTCTTTTACGCCGACCATCTTCAAGCCGTCTTGGTCAATGCCCGTAATGGCGACATTTAATCTCGCGCCAAAATTCGGCAGGGATTTGTAATATTCGTGCATCCCATGTTCTTCGTGCATATCGGTTGCAAAAAAAACCTGCGAGACGAGTACGTCACGCGGGTCGCGGTAGATGAAATAATTAACGCGCTGCGGCTGGCACAACACGGCAATATTTTCCGGCGTGGCGTTTACATAACCCCAGCCGATGACTCCGCTTGGCGCATTCCTTAAATCCTCCGCAATTTTTTCCGCCGCCCGCCGCCCTCCATTTTTTTTCACCGTCCGAATTGGCTCTGCTTCCACATACTTGTAAGGCATAATTTGCGTAAAGCCGTTCATAATTTGCAACAATAAATGCGAGCCGCTCTTCGGTTTGGAATTTGCAAACACAGGCGGCGCTTCATTAAACGAAAAGCGCCGCCAGCGCAGAATGGCTTGGGCGGTTTTTCCGTAAGGGCGGAGGGCGCGGCGGAGGTTTTTCATTGCGGGTGGTTTTTAACGTTCAAACGTTAGAACGTTGAAACGTTTGAACGTTCTAACCCATATTAACGCGGCGCAGTTTTTTCATTGAACCCTTTTCGGATTCATAGACCTTTTTTACGCCATCGCCCAGAGAGGCTTCGGTCACGCGGATGTATTTGACAAGCTTCTCAAACCCGCCCGGCTCCACAGAGGCGGCTTGGTCGCTGCCCCACATGGCGCGGTCAAGAGTCATGTGGCGTTCAATGGAGGACGCGCCGAGCGCAACCGCCACCGCCGAAGGAACGAGTCCCACCTCATGCCCGGAGTAGCCAATGGGGTTGTTGGGGAATTCGCGCCGCAGGGTTTCAATCATTTTGAGATTGAGTTCTTGCGGCTCGCAGGGATAGGCGCTGGTGCAGTGCATGATGACGAGGTTGTCAGCGCCTACGGCTTCTACGCCGCGTTGAATTTGCTCCATAGTGGACATGCCCGTTGAAATGATAACCGGCTTGCCTGTCTTGCGGACGTATTTCAGCAGGTTGTGGTCGGTCAGCGAGGCGGAAGGAATTTTATAGGCGGGCGTTTCAAATTTTTCCATAAAATCCACCGAAGGCTCATCCCAAACCGAGACCATCCAATCTATGCCTTTTTCTTTGCAGTGACGGTCAATCTCGCGGTACTGTTCTTCGTTGAACTCAACCTTATACCGATAATCCAAATAGGAAATATAGCCCCAGGGCGTTTCGCGCATTTGCTTTTGCTGTTCGGGCGGAGTGCAGACTTCCGGCGTGCGTTTCTGAAATTTGACCGCGTCCGCGCCCGCGTGCGCTGCTGCGTCAATAATCTGCTTGGCAATTTCAAGGTCGCCATTGTGGTTGATTCCAATTTCCGCAATAATGTACGCGGGATGTCCGTCTCCCATCATTCGATTTCCAAATTTAATTTCACGAGTCATGTTTTCTCCTTGTTTTTAGATGATTAGAGATTGGAGAATAGAGATTAGTCAAAACTAAACTCCAATCATTTAATCTCTATGCTCTTAATTACCATTTCGCATAATTCTCGAATTGCGCCGTGTCCGCCCATTTTACCCAAAACATGGTCAGCGGCGCGCAAGACTTCGGGGTAAGCGTCTGCTACCGCCACGCTCCAGCCTGCAACCTCAAAGCAGGGCAGGTCGTTGAGGTCGTTGCCGATGTATACGCATTGCTCGGCGGGGATGTTTTTGCTGGCAAGCAGTTCGCTCAAGACCTTGCCTTTGTTTTTCATGCCAACGCCGTGAATGGCTTCCACGCCCATTTTTTGCGCGCGGGCTTTCACCACCGGGTTTGGCTCGGAGGAGAGAATCATCACCTCAATTCCCTTTTCACGCAGAGTGGCGATGTGCATACTGTCGCTGCGCGAGGCGCGCGTGGTTTCTTTTCCGTTCTCATCAGTTAGCACAAGGTTATCCGTCACTACGCCGTCAAAATCGCTGACGATGATTTTGATTTCTTTGGGCATGGCGCGGCGGGTTCTTCCCGGCGAGACCATTTCCAGTCCGCTGTATACCACCGCCTCATATTTTGCCCAATCCGGCAGCGTGTCAATATCCACTGTGTATTTTGAGTCGATGACCAGCGGATAAATTACATCGCCTGTGAGTGAATGTTTTTGGGCGATGGTGGCTGTGCGAATTGCGTCAATGTGTCCGGTCTGCCAATAGACGGGCGGAAGAATCTGGCGGGGAGCATTGTACGGTTCGGCGATTCCCTCCACCTGAAGCAAAGGCGCGAGCGGTTTTTCCTCGCCGCTGAATCTCCACATCTTAAAAGGATTCTGCCCCGCAGGCACGACTCCGCGCACACAATCCGCATCGGGATGATTTTGCAAAATGCGAATGGCGCTATCTATCATTCCGCGTGGACGAATGGGAGAGGTGGGGCGCAGTTGAATGACGATGTCCGGGTGATAGCCTTCAATTTCTTCGAGGAATTTCAGCGCGTTTTCAAAGACGGGCAGGTCAGTGGTTTTATCCTGAGCAAATTCCGCCGGGCGGAGGAAGGGCGTCTCCGCGCCCCACGCGCGCGCCATTGCCGCAATTTCTTCGTCATCGGTGGAGACAATGACGCGCGTCACAAGTTCGGATTGCTTCGCCGCCGCAATGCTCCACGCGATGAGCGGATAGCCCGCAAAGTTGCGGATGTTCTTGCGCGGAATTCCTTTGGAGCCGCCGCGCGCGGGGATGAGGGCGAGTATTTCTGTCACGAGATGTCCTTATAATTGAATTTGGTCATTAAACAAACGCCAATTGTAAAGCGGCTTTTTCCTTTTTAATTTTTGTAGTCGCGGGTAACGGCAATTTGTAATTTGAGATAAAAAGTTCGTTGCCTTTTTCCGCTTTGCCTTGCTTGTAATTATTCATGCCGTATTGGAGTTCCCATTCGTAAATGTGGGCGAATTGAAAACCGTTTCTGATTTCGGGACAATCATCATAAGTAATCAGCCATGAATGATTGCATGTTTTCATTTCTTGGGAAAACTCATCGTGATTAAATGTTGTATGCAAAATGCCGTTTTTTCCATACAACTTTGATTTTGTCGCTTTGTAATAAGGCGGGTCAAGAAAAGTAAACGTGGTTTTGCCGCCGCCAGCCAAAACTTGGCGATAATCGAGATTGGTAATTTTTACGCCATTCAAAACTTCTCCCAAACGTGAAACTCGCTCAATGGAAGATTCTGTAAAGCGTCCTTCAAATGCCCGTTGAGAATATCCGCCAGATTCGACAATGCCCGAAAAAGTAATTCGATTAAGCGCAAAGAAGCGCACGGCGCGCTCAAATTCAGTCAAAGAATTTAATTGGACATTAACCAATTCAGTAAACAAGGCTTGTCCGTCTGTGTGTGTCTTTTTAATTTTGCGCGTCTCTTGCCCAAGTTTTTCAGAATCAATTTGGGCGTACTTCCAAAAATAATATAGTTCGGGATTTAGGTCATTAATCCAGATTTTCAGATTTGGCAGTTGTTGTTTTAGGTAAATGAAAAATGACCCGCCTCCGACAAATGGCTCTCGATACTCCTCAAATTCCTTGGGCAAGAGAAATTTCATTTGTTGAATGGCGCGGGATTTTCCGCCAGGATACCGTAAAGGACTTTTTTTAATCATGGGATATTGGAAGAAATTTGAATTTCGAGTTTATTGTTGTTTGACGCTTCCAAATTTAATTTACGAATAGTTTCGGCTTCCTGTCTGGAATAGCTGCCTTTATTGATTTCCAAAAATCGCGCAAGAATTTGTTCGTTACAAGGCATGGATAGGCTGCCCTTCACTTTTTTGCCCGTTAGTTTCAGGCGCGACCTGAAATTAACCTCATTTGAATCGAGTTTCAAAATATGCAGATTGGAGTAAAGGATTAACTTAAACAGCCCATCTTTTATGTCCGAGAGGCTTGGCAAAAATCCTTTGGAAGCATTTTTTGCTTCTTGGATTATATACAAGTTTTCTTGCTCATCTCTGATGACTTCATCGGCTGTTAAATAATAAGTTCCGCCAAGATAGTTTTCAATCTCAAAACTTGCTTTCATTCCGTCAGATAGATATTCAAAATAATGGTTGGTTTGAGTCTCTCGAATGGATGCGCCCCTGGAACCGCGCAACGAAATATCTCTGAACTTGTGAAAATCGCGCATTATAGCGGCAAGATATTCTTCTTGACGGTTACGGTCGTGCATTTTTACGCCAGTTTGTTCGGAGATTTTTCCATAGCTGTCCAAAGCCGCTTGATAAATATTAGTAAATTGATTTTCAATCAGCGCGAGATTCCAATGCAAGGCGCTTTGCAACTGACTGCCAATAATTTCTGAAATTTGCTCGTTGATAATGGCTGTGTTAAATTCTTGCTGGGTTACTTTGTTTTTAGCGGACTGCAATGGACGAATATTTTTACTTGCTTTGTCGTAATACGCCAACACGATATAAACATTGAGCAAATTCATCCACGAGACGGTTGAGTATTGAATTCTATCCAAGTCGCCGTCAAATCCCTCGTCTTTGAGAACGGGAATAACCGTTAATCTTGTTCCTGAATTCAACGTGTTGTAGATTCTCTCAAATGGATAACTGCGGGTTCTTTTGGGCGAAACCCATTTTGAGAAAGCAATTTCTCCCCTGTCAAAAATAATTTTTCCAAACGTCCCAGACTCATTGATTTTAAAACCTGCAAAGTCATATGCAGGCAGTTCTTCCGTCAAGAACGCCCGATATTGAATATTCTTAATTGTTCCATGAAAATGCAGGGTCATAGTTTTTTTTCTAAAAAGCCATTTCCAAATTTTTGATAACAAATTTTTCAGCGTTGAAAATGGCTCTTTATGATTGCGCTACCACGCTGTCCAGCCGCCATCCACGATGACGTTATTGCCCGTCATGTAAGAAGACGCATCCGAGGCGAGGAAGAGCAGCGCGCCGCTCATCTCGTCTTTTTTTGCCATGCGCCCCAAAATAGTTTTGGCGGAATAATTTTCCACAAAATAATCTTCGTGGTTGTTGAACACGCCGCCGGGCGTCAGCGCGTTTACGCGGATTTCCGTCCCCGCGTAATAGGCGGCGAGATATTTTGTAAAGCCCATCACGCCCGCTTTGGTGGTGGTGTAATAGACTGGCTTAAACGCCACACGCTTTCCATCTTTGATGTAAATCCGCTGGTCGGGACCATTTAGCCCGTAGGTGGAGCAGATGTTGATGATGCTTCCCTTTTTGCCTTGTTTATTCATCTGTTTGACGCAGGCTTGCGTGACGAGGAACATGCCCGTGAGATTCACGTTGAGCGCGGCGTTCCAATCGCTGAGCGGATAGTCCTCAAAGGCGCCGGGCGCAATGCCTTTCTCCGCCGCAGTGGGGTCAAACTTGGGGTCGAGCGCCGCCGAATTGACGAGAATATCCAGCCGTCCGAAATGTTCTACAACGGTTTTCACCATCGCGTTCACTGATTCGGGGTTGGTGATGTCGGCGGCAATGCCGATGGCTTTGTATCCGCTTTGAACGAGCTCATCCGCAACTTGGGCGGCGGCTTTGGCGTTGATGTCCACCACGGCGACTGCTGCTCCGGCTTCTGCGAGGGCGCGGCAAAATTCCTTGCCTAGCAGACCCACTCCGCCCGTGACAATTGCCGCGCGGTCTTTCAAATTGAATTTATCGAGGATGGTCATAAATGAATTCCTTTTGCTTAACCCAATTACTAATTACTAATTACGGGTAAATGGTAAATGGTAATTAGGAATTGGTGATTATGGCTGCGCGGTATAAATCTTATCGCCTTGCGCTTGAAGGGCGAGATGTAAATTTGCGGCGATTTGGTCGTACATGGCTTGAATTTCTGCGGATTGCGTTCCCGCGTCAAAGAGCGCAAGGACAGCCTGCCCGGATAAAACATCCGCTTGCAATGTGCGCGCGCCTTCTTCAAAATTTCCGCGCGGCAACCCGGTGACGGCGTCCACCAAGTCCGGCAGGACGAGCGCGGGATGATTGGCGTAAAGATACACCGCGCCGGGTTGATTGGTGTAAATGCGCGTCTCGGCGGGGAGTCCCGCGAGGTAGTTCATCGCTTCGGAATCATACCACTTGAAGGAAGCAAAGCCTTGTCCGCCGCCGCTGTGCAGAGATTGAATGGAAGCGTAAGTTTTTGGAATGGATAAAAAGAGAATGGAGAAAGAGAGAAGAGATAAAAAGAAAATAGATATGCGGGATTGCTTCGCCGCTGCGCGGTTCGTAATGACGTAATACAAAAAATAAACCAGCAGCGCCAACAAAGAGACATACACCGGCGCGAGGATTCTTAATTTGAATTTGGTGGCTTGGTCAAAGAACAGCATGGACGAGACAATGGAAGCCAAATAGCCGAAGATGTAAAGCCCGCTGATGAAGGATAAGACTTCGGGCATGGGGTTGTTCGGCTGGAAGAATTTTTTCAAGCCTGTGGAGATGGTCCACGCAAATAAAGCAAGGGCGATGATACCGACAAGAATAAAAAGCGCTGTCTCGTCTTTGACCATGACGCGGCGCAATGATTCAATGGGAATTAAGAATTCCGAAATGTTGTAAACAAAGGTGTTGAGATGTTCTTCCGTCAACGGGTGATAAACAAAGGTGCGGTTGGTGGCGTTATCGGTGACGAGTTTATTGCGGACGCTCCACGCTAAAGCCAGCGGCAGAAAACTGGCGAGGAAAATCCCCGCGTTGGCGAGGCGTTGTTTCCAGTTGTTTTGTAAAAGAAGAATAGCGACTAAAAATGTAGCCAGCAGAGCCAACCCCGCGTAACGGGTGAGGTAGGCAAGGGAGGTGAGAACGCCAGTGACAGCGAGAGATGTCCACCACGGAGACCACTGAGTCCACGGAGTTTTTTTAGAGTCTTTCTCTGTGCTCTCTGTGTGCTCTGTGGTAAAGATATTAAATGTCAAAAACGCGGCGAGGGTGAAGAAGATATACAGCGGCTCGCTCATGGCAACGACGTGAACGTTGAAGAGCGAATCATTGACGAGAAAAAGCAGCGCGAGGGCAATTCCTGCCAGCGCTGATTTTGTCATCTTCCAGCCGACGATGCCTGATAAAAACATATTCGCGCCAAAGAGAAAAGCAATTAAATAACGCGCGGCGCGGAGCGGGTCTATGCCGCTCAACCCGATGAGCGCTAATGTAATGGAAAAAGCAGGGGGAAAGTGTGTGACGTAGCCATTACTGGCGAGATAGGCTTCGCGGTAGCCGTCTCCGCTGAGCAGGCTGCGCGCGCCCGCAATGTAGGCGATGGAGTCATCCGAAAGCCCCAGTCCTTCGGGCGTTGCATAGAGGACGAGAAAAACTCCGCCGAGCGAAGCGAGGGCAAGCAGCAAGAGGGTAGAAAAAAACGCGCGGGGTTTAGTCATAGAAAAAAAGAATGTCATTGCGAGTCCCTCTTGGGAGAAGCAACTCCTTTTTTGATAACCACGGAGACGCAGAGGCACGGAGTTTTTTAATCTCTGTGTCTCCGTGCCTCCGTGGTTTAAATCGGCGTGGAGATTGCTTCGCCGCTCGCCATTTGAGGCTCGCGGCTCGCAATGACGATAATGGATTTACTTTATCGGCAGTAAGTAGCCTTGCTCTTCGAGATACTTAACAATAACGCGGGCATTATCTTCGGGGGAAGAGCCAAATCCTTTTAGCGTGATTTCAGGATTAATCGGCGGCTCGTAGGGGTCGTCCACACCGGTAAAGCCCATTGGCTTGCCGTCTTGCATGGCTTGACGCGCTTTTTTGTATAAGCCTTTCACGTCACGTTGTTCGCAAACTTCGACGGGCGTATCCATAAAGACTTCGATGAAATTTTCGCCGACCATTTTGCGGGCTTCTTCGCGGGTGGCGCGGTAGGGGCTGATGGCGGCGCAGATGACAATGCCGCCCGCGTGGACAATCTCGCCCGCGACAAATCCGATGCGGAGGATGTTGGTATCGCGGTCTTCTTTGCTAAATCCGAGTCCCTTAGAAAGATGCGTGCGGACGACGTCGCCATCGAGGATGGCGGTCTCGCGCCCGCGCTCCAATAACAACGTGGTAAGCACGGCGGTCGTGGCGGATTTTCCCGACCCGCTGAGTCCGGTGAACCAAATGCCAAAGCCTTGCTTGTGGCGCGGCGGATACATCTCGCGCAGAATTTCTGCGGTTTCGGGGCGGGTGAACCATTCTGGCAGCAACTTGCCCTTGGCGAGATAATCATCGCGCACTTGCGTGCCGGAGATGTTGGCGGTCTTCGCGCCTTGCGGCACATCCTTTTGCTCAACGTAGCGTTGCTCATCGGGGAGATAGACGAGCATTTCAAACGGAATCATCTTAACGCCGAGTTCGGCTTCATATTTCTTCATGTAATCTTGCGCGTCATAGGGACCGTAGAAAGGCTTGCCCGTAGAGTCGTTGCCCGGTCCGGCATGGTCGCGCCCGACGATGAAGTGATTAACGCCGTGATTGCGGCGGATGATGGCGTGCAGCAGCGCTTCTTTGGGACCCGCCATTCTCATCGCCAGCGGCAGCAGGCTGAGCAGGGTGTCTTTTTTATCGTAGTAGTTATCTACCAGCGCCTTGTAAGTGCGGACGCGGGTGTAGTGGTCCACATCGCCGGGCTTGGTCATGCCGACTACGGGATGAATCAGCAGCGAGCCTTTGACTTGTGCGGCGGCGCGTTTGGTTAATTCCTCGTGGATGCGGTGCAGCGGGTTGCGGGTTTGGAAGGCAACCACGTTATCGTTGCCCATCTCTTCGAGCAGGTCGCGCACTTGCGCGGGCGTGCGGCGCAGCGGAACAAAGTCATAATATTTGGGCAGGTTGATGACTTTCATCTGCCCGCTGATGCAGACTTTGTTCCAGCGGCCCATTTCGGAGACCATCGGGTGTTTGGAATCTGTCGAGCCGTAGGCAAGAGCGGCTTCGGTGTTCGCGTCCCAGTGATAGACCTCGTCCAAGCGCATAACGGCGATGAGGTCAAAGTTGGCGTTACGCAGAGCGAGTTCTTCGCCAACGGTGGGCAGTTCCTTTGGGTCGGCGGTGAGGGTGATGGGCAGCGGGAAGAGCGTGCCATCCGCGAGGCGCATTTCTTTGAGAACGCGCTCGTAGTCGGCTTTGCCCATGAAGGTGGTCAGCGGGGAAAAACCGCCGGTGGCGATGAGTTCAAGGTCGCACAAATTTCGCATGGTGATTTTGATGGAAGGCAGGTGCGCGGCGCGCTCGATGAGTTCATCGCGCTCCTTGCCTTCTACGACCAAGTTCACAAGTTTTCCGCCATAAGGGGGGATGAGGTTTGCTTTTGCCATTTTATATTTACTCCGTTATAGTAATAAGACCTGTGAGGTTTTGAAAACCTCGCAGGTCTAGGGTTTTCACAAGCGCGAATTATACTTCAAAATTCAGTGGGTGAATTTTGGAATTAAGATTCTTTACGAGAGGGAACTCAAATACAATTCCTCCACTTTTTTTCGCGCCCATGGCGTCCTTCTCAAAAATTTCAAGCTAGATTTTATGCTCGGTTCGTTGCGAAAACATTGAATGGGAATTTGCGCGCCGAGATTCTCCCAACCGTATTTTTTTACCAGATGAACGAGAATCATTTCCAGCGTAATGCCGTGCAAAGGGTCTTTGGATTTTTCATCGTTCATGGCAGATGCACAACCCCGCCTTGTTGATTCGATTGATAAATCGCCTCAACCAACTTCTGCGCGCGGATTCCATCTTCCAGCGAGCAAATCGGCTTGGCGAATTTTTTCGCCACCTCAATAAAATGCCGCGTCTGCGCGATGAAGAGTTGATTGCGTTCAAAGCCGTCTGGCGGCAAAAAAGTCTCCGTGATAACCGCAGGCGGATTTTCAGAGTATGCGCCAAAGGGCGCGGGCGCGCGTTCAAAGCGCAATGAGCCATCTGCGTTGTTCCAAAATAAAGTTCCATTTTCGCCCACAATTTCCAGCGTATGTTTTGGCGGGCGTTGAACATAATTGACATGCGCCGAGCCAATTGCGCCATTGGAAAATTTCAAACCAATTTCGGCGACATCTTCAACGTCCATTTCCAGCGCGGAAAGATGTTCATTAAACGACCACACCGATTTAACTTCGCCGAGCAGGAAGCGCAAATAGTCCAGCGGATGCGTGAGCGTGCGAACTACGCCGCCACCCAGTTCGGCGCGCGCGGCGTAACTTGTGCGATAGTCTTCCCACGGATGCCACTGCGGAAGATACTCGCCCCAATGCGCGCGGACGGAGAAAATTTTCCCCAGCGCGTTTTGTTGAATGAGGTCCCGCGCCTTGTTCAGCGTGGGGTGATAGCGAAATTGAAAGCCAACAAGAATTTTGTCCGCGTATTTTTGCAGCGTGTCCAAATTTTCAAGCGAATGAGAAATTGGCTTTTCCATCAAAAGGGCGCAGCCAAATTCTGCGGCGGGGATGGCAACCGCCAAGTGCAGCGCGGTGGGGTTGGCGACAATGACCGCGTCCGGCTGATGTTTTTTTAACGCCTCGCGCAAGTCTGTTTCAACGGGGAAGTTTGCCAGCTCGTCATCGGGCAGGGTGGCGCGATGCGAGCGCAGCAGAACAACGTCTTTTTCGCCTAACGCTATCAAGTTGCGAAGATGTCTTCGTCCAATAGAGCCTAGACCGGCAATGAGAAATTTCATTTTGTGTACTCTCGGTCTGCGTTTGCAAGGCGGTCTAGCAATTCCGCTTTCATTTGTTTAAAGACGGCGGGTTGTTGCGCGGCGAGGTCGTTTAGTTCTTCGTTATCTTTTTCCATGTCAAAAAATTCAAAGAGCGGTTCGGAAGAATACCCGGCGTAGTAGATGAGTTTATACATGCCCTGCCGCATGGCAACGGTGATTTTGGTGAGCGGCGCAAAAGCATTGTTGAGTTTTGCTTCCACTGTAAAAGCGCTGCGTTGATAATCCTCCGCGCCGCCAAGCAGCGGAAGGGGCTGCCCCTCCGCCCAATCTGGCAGGGGACGCCCCGCCAGCCCCGTCAGTGTGGGCAGCAAGTCCACCGCGTTGGTGGGCGAATAAACGTCTTGCCGTTGAGTCTGTCCGGGCGCGGAAATTAATAAGGGGATGTGAATCACCGGGTCGAAGAGCAGCGGCGTGGAGTGCGCCTTTTCGCCGCGCTCAAACATCTCGCCGTGGTCGGCGGTGAGGATGACGTAGCTGTTGTCTAAGATGCCTTGTTGCGCGAGACTGTCGAGGAGTTTGCCCAATTCAAAATCTATTGAGGCAATGTACTCGTCGTAGGTTTGGCGCGCATCATCCAATTTGTTTTGCGGCGAATGTTCTGAAAATCTATGTTCGGGTTTTGGCGTGGGTTTCCAGCCTTCTCGAAAATTTCTGTTGAATTTGGCGCTGGGGCGATAAGGCGCGTGCGGCGGGAAGAGATGATAGTAGGCGAAGAACGGCGCGGGTAACTGCGCGATGGAATTTCCAACGCCGCTGAGTACGTCTTCCAGACGGAAGTAGAGCGGGTAGTTTGTGTTTTCCGGCAGTCCGCGTGGGTAGCCTTCATTGGATAGCCGCGAAGAGTTTTTTGCCGAGAGAAAACTTTGCGCCGTGCCAAAGAGCAGCGAGGCTTTTTCGGTTTTGCGGAAGATGAAGTCATCCAGCGCGCGGTTTGCCATGTTGCGGTCTTTGGGGAAGTATTCGCTAAAAAGATAATCTAACTTACTGAACGATTCAGAAGGCAAAATCGTTTCAATCTCATCTTCAAATTGGTAAACTAAAAAGGATGACCAAACGCTCTGCGGAAAGGCGGCGCGGTGATAGTCGCCGCCCAACGCGCGGAAGATGTTCTGCTGCGCCATGCTGGGTTTGACCTCGCCGCTGTGATTGATGGCGCGAGTCGTCCAGGGGTAGGCGCCTGTCAGCAGGCTGGCGACTCCCGGCACGGTGAAATTCCCTCCGGCGTAGTGGGAATGATAGACCGTAGCGCGTTGCGCGAAGCGTTCCATATTCGGCGCGGTGGGGCGCGGGTAGCCGTAGAGCGAGAGGTTGCGCGCGCTCATCGCGTCAAATAAAAGGATGATGATGTTGGGGCGCGAATTTTGCGCGGCGCGTTTACTTGCCCACGCGGCGGCTTGTGGAAAAAGAACGGCGGGCGCGGCTGCGCCCGCTATTTTTAGAAAATCGCGGCGGTTTAGTTTTGCCATAAAAACTTCCTCTTAAAAAAGATTGCGAAATAATACGACCAAAATAGAAACAACGCTGACGGGAATTGAAAGATATAGAAAAACGGTCAGGCGGTCTGTGAGGTCTTCTAAAATTTTTTCAATTGGCTTGATTTCGCCCAACCCAAACGCCGCCGCGAAAATTCCCAGCAAGACCAGCGGAACCCAATTTAATGCCGCTGGCAGCGGCGCGGCGGGCGCGATGATTTCATAAATGTAATTGAGATACCATAAA